>MKWU01000301.1_pt1 | contig 94001 bp, 86 predicted proteins | sample 809101 | NCBI WGS metagenome assembly MKWU01 (sample SAMN05860141, study PRJNA318959) | sponge metagenome | host: Aplysina aerophoba | place: Slovenia: Piran, Adriatic Sea, Gulf of Piran | collected 2013-05-07
GGGGGGTACGCTTCATGGTTGTCCTCGGTAACTCCAGCAAAGCCATCAAGCCTTCTTGCTCAATATTCTCATAACATTTTGTTTTTGTCAAACAGGAAACACAGGAGGAGTGTCTATTTTCGTGTATGTGGGGCTTTCCTCATCCCCCGACATGCGTAGAAATCCGCGCGCGCCGTTGCCTCCCCCCGACTTTTCGGGGGGACTGAGGGGGGTCTTAATCCAGCAAGTTCGACACTCCCACACAGGTCAAATCCAGGAATCTGGAGCGGCTGCAGGTAGACTATGAACATCAGGCATCGGGAAGAGTCATCCATGCGCGATATAGTCGTGATTGGCGGCGGTCTGAGCGGGCTGGCGGCCTGCCACGAATTGGAAAAACTGGGCGCGCGCTACACCATCATCGAGGTCAAGCGGCGCTTCGGCGGCGGCATTCGCAGCAGTCTGGCGGACGGCTTCCTGATGGATACTTGCGCTTTTGTCTATCGCGCCCTGGATGACAGGCAGCTGACGGCGCTGGGGCTGGCCGGGCGGCAGATGGCGCGCGGTGATGGCAGCGCGCTGCTCTGCGGCGGCAGCGAGTCGCTGATTTCGGCCTTGACGAACGATTTGCGCGGCGGTCGCCTCATGCGCATGGCGCTGAGCTCGATAGGGCGGCTGGGCGGCCGCTTCACGCTGTGCCTGGAAAATGGTCTCATGCTGGATGCCCGCGCCTTAGTCTTGGCCTTGCCGGCTCGCTATGCGGCGCGCATTCTCTACAACCTGTCGCCAGGGGCTGCCGGGTTGCTGGCAGCGTTTCGCTACGATTCATTGGCGCGCGTCTCGCTGGGCCTGCATCGACGCGACTTGCCCGCCGACATCGCGTCACGAAGAACCGACCGCGCCTTCTTGCTGACGACCGATGTGCCGGGACGCGTCCCCGACCGCGACCATGTGCTGCTGCAAGTTGGCCTGCGCGGTGATGACAGCGAGGATTCGCAGCAGTTCATCGAGAGAGCATCGCGAATGTTGGGCATTCAAAAGCCGCTGGTCGCGCGCGTCGATCGCTGGGCAGAAGCCGATCTGCTGCCAGTCGAGCCTACGCTGCAGGCCGACCGTCTGCGCGCCATCCGTGCCAGCTTGCCAGACGGCATCAGTTTGATCGGCAGCGACTATTGTCTGCGCCAGGCGCAAAGCACGGGAATCGTCCGCCTGGATGAGCGCATGGACATGGGGCGCGAGGCGGCACACCAGGCGCTGGCATTCCTGCGCATGTGATATACTGCGGATGTTGCCAGCCAACTGAGCTTCTGCCATGTCTTTCCTCGTGCCGGCTGCCTTTGCCGCGCTTGCCGTCGCCATACCTATCTTGCTGCTGTATATGCTGCGGCTGCGGCGGCGCGAAGTGTTAATCTCCAGCACCTTTTTGTGGCGGCAAGTCGTCAAAGACACCGAAGCCAACAGTCCCTGGCAACGTCTGCGGCGCAACTTGCTGCTCTTCTTGCAGCTTTTGATCTTGCTAGCGCTGGTGCTGGTGCTGACTCGGCCTTTCATGCATGTGCCGACCATCAGCGCTGGCAAAATCGCGCTGCTGCTGGATGCCTCCGCCAGCATGACTGCTAGTGATATCGAGGGCGAAACGCGCCTTCATGCGGCATTGGAAAATGCCCGCGGCATCGTCAACAACATGAACCCGCAGGACAGCATCGCGCTGATTCGCGTGGCCGGCAGCGCCGAGCCATTGACGCCCTATACATCGGACAAGAATGAGCTGCGCCGCGCTCTGGATGGCATCATGCCCAGCCAGGGTGGCGCGGACTGGGATACGGCGCTGACGCTGGCGGCGGCTGGCGCGGTGGGCGCAGAAAACTTCAGCATCGTGATGATCTCCGACGGCGGCATCGGCGCGGCTGCCGAGCTGCCTGCCAATATCCCGCAGCCGATTTATGTGCCCGTCGGCGAATCGGCTGCCAATATCGCTATCACAGCGCTGGCGACGCGCGCATTGCCCGGTGGCGCTCCGCAGCTTTTCGCCCAGGTGACCAATTATGGCGATGCGCGAGCGGATGTTTCGCTGGTCATCCGCCTGGACGAGGTGCTGCGTTTGTCGCGCAGTGGCAGCATCCCGCCGCGCAGCCAGCTGCCTATCCCCTTTGACGAGCCGATCACCGAAATGTTCGAGACGCTTTCGGCGACGCTGACATTTGACAGTGGCGCGCAAGATTTTTTGGCGCTGGACGACCGTGCCTGGTCTGTGCAAAGCGAAGTGACGACGCGGCGCGTCTATTATGTGTCACAGGCTGGCAACCTCTTCCTGGAGCAGGCGCTTCGCAGTTTGCCCGGCTTGCAGACGTACCGCGGCAGCCCCGAAAGCCGCAGCTTGCCTGGAGCGGATTTCGATCTGTATGTCTTTGATGGCTGGCTGCCCAACAGCTTGCCGGCCGGCGACATGCTGCTATTCAACCCGCCCAATTCGACGCCCTATTTTTCTGTTGGCGCTCCACAAGCCGCCAGCAGTGACATCCGCGTCAGCGGCGATTCGCCCATCACGGCTTTTGTCGATCTGGACGAGATGAGCTTGCTTTCGCATCGCCAGCTGACCGCCGACTGGGCACAACCGCTGATCCAGGCGGGGGATAGCGCTATCTTGCTGGCCGGGCGGCTCAATGCCCAACAAATTGCCATCTTGCCCTTTGACCTGCGCGATTCCAACCTGCCTCTGTTGATCGCTTTTCCGCTGCTGATGGCGAATCTGCTGGATTGGTTTTCGCCCGCCGATATCATCGCCCAACCGGCTGGCTTGAGCGTCGGCGATGTGCTGATGATTTCGCCACCCTTGCGCGCCGACAGCATCCGTATCACCGCGCCGGACGCGACTGTGCATGTGCTGCCTGTTGCGGGCGACGCGCTGGCTTTCACGCAGACCGACCAACTTGGGCTCTACCAGCTGGATGTGATCGAGGCAGACGAAGTAAGTCGCTCGCAGCCATTTGCGGTGAACCTGTTTGCCACAGGCGAAAGCGACATCCGGCCCGTGCCAGCAGGCGAATTGCGACTGGGTGGGGCTGGGGAGGGCGCGAGCGCCGATGAACAGCTTGGTTTGCAAGAGTTTTGGCTGCCGCTGGCGGTCTTGGCGCTGCTGCTGCTGTTGGTCGAATGGTGGGTTTATCACCGGCGGCTGCGCGTGCCAACGCTGCTGGGGACTGGTCGGCGCTTCAGTCTTCCTCTGCGATTGGGACGAAATTCTTGAGCTTCAGCACCGATTCCAGACTCTTGCCGCTCCGCCCATAAGTCAGGTTCTGCAAGTAGACCTGCTCTATTTCGGTGAGCGTGGCGAAGTGCAGTTCATGATCGCGCGCGCCCAAAGTGCCAGCTACGATGGCTGGCTTCACGACCGTCTGCGTGATGCCCGGCAAGTGCGAAAGCCGCTGCTCCAGCGCATAAGCCCCGTCGATATAGATCGACTCGGGCAAGGCATCGGCTGCGGGCGCTTGGCTGTCGCTCTGCGGATATTCGATGTCTTCCAGCCAGTCGTTTTCTGTCGCGCCTTCTGTGAGCTGGTCGGACTGGCGCGGCGCGTCTTCGGCATAAGGGATCTTGCCGGGCAAGAGGTATTGGGTCGCTGGCGACGAGCGGATGACCAGGGTGCCATAGACATGCAGATGCCGCCCCAGGTAACGCGCGATATTGGCTTGGATAGCTGGCAGCGCGCTGATTTCTGTGCCCGCGGGCAAACATTGATCCAGCCGCACGCCATCCACGCCGACATAGAGCGTGAATTCCTGCCGATAAATGGCGGCGGTCAGGATGTCGATGCGCGGCGAGCCGTCTGTGCGAAACACGCGTACGCGCGCCCGTGCCGCATCGTGAATGCGGTAGCTCTGGTAGCCGGGCAAATGACGCGGGTTCAAGCGCGACAAGCCATGCCAAAGAGCGGAGGCGCTGCTGATAGGCTGGGCTTGCAAGGCATGATTTTGTCGTTCATCCTGCTGCACCAGCCATACATCGCGGAATTCCGATGCGCCGCGATCATAACCGGTAATGAGCAGGATGCCGTCCACATTGACGATCTGGTCGGCGAATGCGCCCGCATCATGCAAAATATCGGCGATTGTGGCCTGCATGCAATCCCTGCAACTGTGCCTGCGCCTGCATCCAGTATAACAGGCAAGCATTGACATTGACTGGATTGTGCGGGGCAATGGCGCGGCAGCTTGGCTCAGCCGAAGTGCTTGCGCAGGCGGCGTTCCAGCGGCACACGATTGCAGCGACCCAGCTGAAAATCTTCGCAGCCGTGAAAAGCCATGAACTCCTCGAATGCGCCGATCAGCCCGCGGTACAGCGCCGCATTCAGCTTTACGCCGCGCTCAAGATGCAGATTGTGGCAGATGAGACGCTTGGCTTTGCGGTCGACCTTGGGGTCGATGCGCCCGACCAGTTCGCTGCCATGCAGGATTGGCATGACATAATAGCCGTGCACGCGCTTGGCTTTGGGCGTGTAGAGTTCGATGCGATAGAAAAAATCCCAGAGCATTTCGTCGCGATCGCGGTCCCAAAACAGGTTGTCAAAAGGCGACAGAAAGACGGTGCGGCCTGGCTGGAATTCTCCCGCTTGCACGCGCTGCAGCAGCGCCAGGTCATCGCGATGCAAAAATGCGGGCGCGCGCCAGCCATCGACCTGCACGGGCAGCGCCTCGCCCTGTTTGCGCATGTCGTTCAGCATGATGGCGGCGTCTCGCTTGTATTGGCGATAATAATCGGCGACATGATTGCTCGTGCCGATGCCGATGTGCCGCAGGCCGCGCTCAATCGTCCAACGGCGGAAATCCTCAATCGTCTTGTCGAGTTTGAATGGATGGCGGGCGAGGACGCGCTCTGGCAGGTCGTAGTAGCGCTGAAACTTGACCCGATGGCTGACCATCAGTTCGCCGCGGTCGAAGAGGTATTCCAGCGCTACCTTGGTCGGTTTCCAATTCCACCAGCCGCCCTCGCCTCGGCGCTCGCTTTCGAAGTCTTTTGACGACATGGCTCCGCGCTCGCGAATCGTCGCCAGCACCTGCTTGATGATGGGCTGCATGTCCATGTCAAGCCGATCAATCCGCCAGTTGCTCTCCTTAAGCTGCTTCTGCTGAATATAGGCATGATACCAAGGGTAATGGGCGGCCGGCAGCTGGGACATAGCATGCGCCCAGGTCTCGAACAAGAAGCCGCTCGTCAGCAGGTCGTCCAGCGCAGATCTGTCATAGATGCCGGCCCGCGCCAACATGACCAGGTAGTGGCTGCGGGCGACGACGTTGACGCTGTCCATCTGCAGCAAGCCGATGCGCTCAATGATGCGCCGCAAGTCGCTGTCGGGCTGGTGCAAACCCTGCTTGACGACAGACAGCGCTTTGACTTGCTCGCGGGTTACGGGGATGGGCGTCGTCATGGTGGGGAGTGTAGCACGGACTGGCGGTGTTTACAGCAGAGGCGGCGGGTCGGTATAATGTGGATAGTGGGATTGCGAAAGGTACGCGGACATGTTTACCGAGATCAGCATGACCAATTTCAAGTCGTGGCGCGATACCGGGGCGGTGCGTATGGCGCCACTGACGGCTTTCTTCGGCGCGAACAGTTCGGGAAAGAGCAGTTTGCTGCAGATGCTGCTGCTTTTGAAACAAACTGCCGAGTCGAATGATCGGAATCTGGTCTTGAAGACAGGCAGCATCCAGCCGGGCTATGTGAATTTGGGCACGCCGCACGAGATTACCCTTCGCGACGAAACGAAGATGAGTTTCGGAGTGAGTTGGGATGTCCAAGAAAGATATGAATTCTCGATTCCAGTTCCCAATTCGGATGCGCAACTTTCGGTTACGAGACTTGCTTTTCAGACTCAAATTCACGCAGAAAAAGACAGGGTATATGTACAGTCACTGGAGTACCGGCAGGATAACGAATTCGTGGTGAAATTCAGAAGAGCTGGAAACAACCGGTATTTGATTCGAATTTACATAAACGGAGTGGAGCCCAAGCGTCCACAAAGCCGCCCACGCATTTATATGAATCCTGAAAAGTGCTATGGGTTTTCCTATGAGGCGCTAAGTTACTATCAAGATACATTCTATCTACGGAACTTGGAACTACTCTTGGAATCGCAATTGCGCCGTACCTACTATTTGGGCCCGTTGCGAGAATACCCGTTGCGCGCTTATACTTGGGGCGGCGAGAAACCGACTGATGTCGGACTGAAGGGTGAATTGGCAGTTCATGCACTCTTGGCGGGTACACATCCGGAGGTAAGCAGTGGGGGAAGACGAAATAGGTTGCAGCCGCGAATTGCCCGGTTGCTCAAGGACCTTGGATTGGCGCGCTCCTTTGATGTGCGACCGCTCTTTGAAGGAAGCAATCAATATGCGGTTTGGATGAAGCGAAAGCAAACTAGTCCAGAGGTACTCATTCCAGATCTAGGTATCGGCATATCGCAAGTATTGCCAGTGCTGGTGCTTTGCTACTATGTACCTGAAGGCTCGACAATTATACTTGAACAGCCAGAATTACATCTTCACCCCTCTGTTCAGGCGGGCTTGGCAGAAGTCATTATTGATGTGATCAAGAACCGAAATATCCAAGTCATTGTTGAAAGCCACAGCGAGCATTTTTTGCGGAGGCTTCAACTGCTTATAGCTGAACAGAAAATAAACAGGGACCAGACGGCACTCTATTTTTGCGAGATGGAAAGTGGATGGTCAAATCTTATGCCTCTCGAAGTGGATTTGTTCGGCACGATTCACAACTGGCCCAAAGATTTCTTTGGTGATCTTACAGGCGATGTAATAAAGATCGTCAAAGCGAATCGCAGCCGGAAGTCAAATAGTTCCAATGCTTCTTAGGGTAGTCGATACCAATGTGGCGATGACCGCTGGGGGCCACAACGAGGTCGCTACTTGTGCCTGCATAGATAACGCGATTGACTTTATTGATCGTGTTATGCAAGGCGAAGTAATTGTTGTCATTGACGACGATTTTGAAGCGCTTGACGAATACGGCGGTAAATTACCCTCGGAAAAGCGTTCCGAAGACCTTGCCGGGCAATTCTTGATTTACCTTTACAACTATCAAGGTGACGAAGAGCGAGTCCGGCGCATGAAACTGAAAAGAGATTCCGATTTTCACTACATCGACTACCCAGACAATGAAGGCTCTTGGAAGACAGACGTCCCTCGCTGCAAGCAATTCGACGAGGACGACAAGAAATGGGTGGCGCTTGCACGGCGCTTCAAAATCGACACTGGTGCAGATGCGCCCATTGTCAACGCTGCAGACCGCTGCTGGCTGGCATTTGAGTCATATTTGAACGCGACAGGCATCATGCTGGAATTCTTATGTCGCGAAGAACGCAAGTCCGGCGACTGACTCACCCCAGCACCAACTGATGCGCAGGCGTGAAAAACTGCCGATAGGTCAGCCATGCGGCGATCAGCCCGGTGAATGTCGCAGCGCCCACCAGCATATACATCACGATGATCTGCAACTGCACCGCTTCCAGTGGCGATGCGCCCGCCAGGATCATGCCGGTCATCGCGCCCGGCAGCTTGATCAAGCCCACCGTCTTGGTCGTATCAATGATGGGCGTCAGCGCGCTGCGGATGGTGCGCTGGAATTGCGTCAGCGAGGCTTGGCGGGATGTCGCGCCCAGCGCCAGTTTGCCTTCGATCATATTGCGCTGGTCATGGAAGTCGCTGCTCAAGCGCGTGATGACCAGGGTGGCGGTCGTCATGGAATTGCCGATGACCATGCCGCCGATGGGGATGATGTCGTGCGGCACAAAGTCGAATACGCCCAGGACCACCAGCAGACCGATCGTTAATGCTGAGCCTGCGCCGATGGCCAGCAGCGAGATCAACTGCGCGTTTGGCGTGCGCTGCGCGCGTTTGGCGGTTGTGCGTCCGGCCGTAAGTGTCATCACCAGCAAGATGACCACGGTGAACAGCGGGCTGTCCAGCTCAAAAACCAGCTCCAGCACATAACCGATGGCGATCAACTGCACAAAGCTGCGCACGGTGGCGATGAGCAGATCTTTTTCCAGGTCGGAGCTTTGCCAGCGCGAGACAGCCGCAGCCACCAGGATGAAAGCGATCGACAGAAGGACCCGTTCAATGCCATCAACGCCAGCGAATATGTCGGGCATGACACGCTCTTTTCCCCAAACAGCCCCGCAATGTTGCTATTCTACCCAATGCCCCTGCGTGGGCGGCTGCCAGTGCAATTGTGGATTCTTGAATGGCACCAGCGCCATGATCACCGCCTGCACATAATAGGCTTCGCGGTTGATGGCATCATCGGTCAGCAAGCCGATAGCGCCGTTGCCCTGTTTCGAATTGACGCGCCCGAAGACTTTGTCGTCCGCTTCGCCCAGCTCCAGCCCGTCGCGCACCAGCTCAGCCACTTCGCGCGGCAAGAAGAAAACAGCCGTCTGCCCACAGCCAACAGTCCCGTCCCGCCCAAGCACCTGCACCCAGGCGAAGCAACTCATGCCCAGCGGCGTCTGCTCGATACCGCCTTCAATGCCGATCCAATAATCGGATTCCGGTTGGGCGGCGCGAGCATGGGCAGCGCGGTTGATCGCCCCTTGCAAGGTCTCGCGCCTGGACATGGGCTGGTCGGATACGCCCGACTCCACAGCTACGCCGCGCACGTTGAATGCCTGGTCGGGGAATACGCGCTGAAATGCTGCCAGACTGGCGCGCTGCTTGACTGGATTATGCGAGGCAACGCTGATCGTTGGCACTATGTCTCACTTTCTGGACTACACTGCTGTTGTTGCCGGAGCGCAGAGTCTAGCAGATGCGGCGCAACCTGCTACACTTCGCCACATGCACAGCAGGAGGACAGGGCATGCCGGGCGAGCAAACGCGGACAATTGGCATCGAGCCGGCAACATCCGCCGACTTGATCGAGCTGTCCGATTTCATCAAACCCTTCGTCGCCAGTGGCGATCTGCTGCCGCGCACTTTGGACGAGCTGGAAGACCTGCTTTCGACTTCGTTTATCGTCCGGCTGGATGGGCAGATTGTGGGCTGTGCCGCGCTGGAAATCTACAGCAAAAAGCTCTGCGAGATCCGCAGCCTGGCTGTCGCGCCATCGGCACGCGGCTTGGGCATCGGCAAGGCTTTGGTAGCTGCCTGCGTTGACCTGGCGATGCAGCGCGGCATTTATGAAATCATGGCGATTAGCGTCGCCGAAGATTTTTTCAAATCTTGCGGTTTCGACTTTACGCTGCCCAGCTTAAAAAAAGCCTTCTTCTTGCAGACGCGCGACGAAATGTAAGCGCCGGCGCAGCGATTCGCCACAGGATCCAGCATGAAGATCGACGCGCTCTCTCTCTTCCCCGCCATGTTCGATTCCGTCATGAATGCCAGCATGATGTGGAAAGCGCAAGACCGGGGACTGCTGACATTCCGAGCGCACGACATACGCGATTATGCGGCGGACAAACATCGCCAGGTTGACGAACCACCGTATGGCGGCGGCGGCGGCATGATCCTAAAGCCAGATGTGTTGGTACGGGCTATTGAAGCGCTGCGCCCATCAGCCGAAACGCCAGTCATCCTGCTCTCGCCACAGGGCAAACTTCTGACGCACCAAGTGGCAGTAGAACTGGCGCAACTGCCGCAGCTCGTCTTGGTCTGCGGGCATTACGAAGGTGTTGACGAGCGCGTGCGCCAGCTCGCCATTACCGACGAAATCAGCATCGGCGACTATGTGCTGACGGGCGGCGAATTGGCGGCGCTGGTATTGATAGACGCGGTTGTGCGGCTGATCCCCGGCGTTCTCGGCGCAGAAGGCGCGACTGACCGCGACAGCCATGCCGATGGCTTGTTGGAAGGAGCGCATTATACACGCCCGCATGAATATCGCGGCCTGACTGTGCCAGCCATATTGACCAGCGGTCATCATGCCGAAGTGGCGCGTTGGCGGCGAAGGCAAGCCTTGTTGCGCACCTGGCAGCGCCGCCCTGACCTGCTGGAAAGCGCGCAGCTGACCACCGCTGACCGCGAATGGCTGGAAGAGTTGGCGGGCAGGCAAACCCCCCTCGCCCCCTCCGACAGGTCAGGATGAAGCGTAAACTGCAAGATTGGAAGGGAACTGCTAGCGCAGAGGATGTTGTCGGGGAGAGCCATTGGGTCGCCCACTTTATGGATGTGCTCCGGACGGGCGAACCGCAGGATCGCCCCAACGCGGCACAAGAATCTTTGCGCCTCTGTAGCATAGACCTTTCCTGCTAGGCGCCGCTTAGTTTCCTTGCATGCCCGCTTCGTCACCGCCAGCGAATGCAAGAGCGCGTTTGTCACCTGTTTCGGGGTCGAGCATCTTGTCAACGCTGTCGACGCGCAGGACGCGGCCCTCTTCTAGCAGCAGCACGCGGCTGCCCACACGCCGAGCCTGTTCTATCGAATGCGATACCCAGATCATGGTCAGATTGGACTCGCTACACAGCCGCAGCAGCGCCTCTTCCACGCCTTTGGTTGCGATCGGGTCGAGAGCCGATGTTGGCTCGTCCAGCAGCAGCAGCGATGGCGAAAGAGCCAGTGCCCGCGCGATAGCCAGGCGCTGTTCTTGACCGCCAGACAGCTTTGATGCCGGCTCGTCCACCAGTTCTGATTCGAGCGATGCTTGCGCCATCAGTTCCAAGACGGCTTTGTGACCCAGTGTTTGACCGTGCAGGCGCGCGCCAAAGCCGATGTTATCCGCCACGCTGCCTTCAAAGGCTGTCGACTTCTGAAAGAGCATGCCAACTTTGCGCCGCAGCTCAGTTACGGGCAGCTCGTTGATGTCGCGTCCATCCAATAGGATCGTACCCGCTTCAATGTCGTTCAGCCGATTGATGCAGCGCAGCAGAGAGCTCTTGCCACTGCCACTGCGCCCGATGACCACCAACAGCTCGCCCTCTGCCACTTCCAGCGAGATATCGTGCAGCACAGCTTTGCCGCCCCGCTTCAGCCGCAACTGGCGAATGGACAAGTTGGACATGCAGCGCCTCCTCCTCGCGCGTCGCTGCCAGATTGTAGCGCAGGCTTGCTATTCGCCCCATCCATCACGCTGCCCGAGAGTGTCGAATGCTGTGCTTGCGCATCATCGCATAGCCATGTAAGGGCGACTTAAAAAATCGCCCGAAAACACGATCGGGAAACGCGGACGGCTCACAGAGTTGCGCCTACAAATGACTTCGCATCCAGCAAATTCGCCACTCCCTGCCGCCCCTGCCGTTTGTGCCATTGCCCGCTCTGTGGTTAAATCGGGCAGATAGGCAGCACAGCAATCACACAGAGGCATGATTATGCAAAACGCGCTGACCTGCGCCGAAGAGTCGCGCGCAGAAGAAGAAATGCTGGCGGGCACTTTCAAGCCAACCGATACCTTCTTTCTTATCGAATGCAGCCTGGCGGACGATGGCGGCTGGCGGCACGAAACGGTCAAATCCGCTGCCAAAAGCGGCAAATTCTCGGCCATCCTGCGCTATTTGAGCGCCCTGCCGCGGACGAAAACCCTCTTTATCCGCCGTCCGGGCAGGACCGGCAAGCATGTCTTCATCGCGCGAACCAACCAGGCGCAGCCGCAGCTTTTTCAGACGCAACTGACTGATTATGCCGAGTTGCTAAGCCTGGATATGGCGGGGCTGGCAGCTGGCGATAGTCCTGTGATCAATGGCCGAGCCATGACCGAGATTGACGAGCTGTACGCTGTCTGCACCAACGGCCGGCACGACCCCTGCTGCGCGGCTTATGGCAGTCCAGTCTATCAGCAGCTGGTGGCGCATGCTGGCGAAGACCGCGTTTGGCAGACGACTCACCTGGGCGGGCATCGCATGGCGGCGACGCTTTTGGCTTTTCCGCAGGGCGTCGCGTATGGGCATATCAACCCGACTGATGCAGAAGCCATTGTGACCAATCACCGCGCGGGTTATCTGCTCACGCACAAATATCGCGGTCGTGGCGCGTATGCCGGGCATCGGCTGGACAATGAATCGCATCAGGCTGTCGGCGCGGCAGAAGCCCTCATCCGCGAGTTGACGCGCAAGTATCGCATGGATGAACTGCAGCTGCATGGCGTGCATGCGCTGGAAGATGGCGGGCGACGCGTTCATTTCGTCGATGTTGGTGGCGCTGTCTATACAGCGGCTGTGCGCACAAGCCTATCACTGCCGCGCCAAACCTCTTGTGGCGAGCCACCCAAACCCATGCCCCGCCACGAAGTCTCGCTATACGCCGAAGCCTGATGTCTGCGCTGCGCTCGCCTCGCGGTCCGCTGCTGGTGCGTCTGCTGCGCGCAGCCATCCTGACGCTGATCGGCCTGACATTGCTGGCGCTGCTGCTGGCCAGTGGTCTGGCGGCTGTGCAGTTGGCCTTGGCAGATCGGATCGCGCCGGGCATCACTGTGGGTGATGTCGCGCTGGATGGGCTGACCCGCGCGCAGGCAGCTGAGGCTCTGGCAATCCGCTATGGCGCTGCCGAAGAAGTCCTCTACAGCTTTCAACATGACGAGCGGAACTGGGCGGCACTGGCGCTGCAATTGGGTTTGCGCTTGCCGGCTGAGCAACTGGCAGAGCAGGCATTTGTCATCGGGCACACCGACGATGCGCGACAAAGCCTGCAAGAAATCGCGCGTGCCTGGCTGGATGGCATCGATCTGCCCTTGCGCTATATTTTTGACGAAGCGGTCGCTCTGCGATTTCTGCAAGGGCTGGCGGACGAGATAAATCGCCCGCGCCGGGATGCGAACCTGCGCGTCGAGGGCTTGCATGTCGCCATCGATATTGGCGAAAGCGGCCTGTGGCTGGATATTGCCGCGACGCTGCCGCACTTGCGCGATGCTGTGCTGGCCGGGCAGGGAGGGGCGATCCCCCTGGTTGTGCAGGAAATCCCGCCACAGGCCTGGAATGTGACGGAGGCGGCGAGGCGCATCCATGCTGCCTTGTCTGCACCGCTGCAGCTCATTGGCACGCGAGCCAACGGCGATCCGCTGCCGCCCTGGCTAATCACGCCCGCGCAGATACGCGATGCGCTTTCGGTGCGGCTGCAACCTGTGGACGGCGAAATGCGCTTTGATGTGCAAGTCGACCTGAGCGTCTTCCGCCCCTTTCTCAAGTCGCTTGCGCCCAACCTGGAAAGCGCGCCTGTCGACAGCCGCCTGGACTTTGACCCCGCGACGGGCCAGCTACATGCGCTGAGTCCTTCTTCCAGCGGGCGTTACCTGGATGTAGCCGAGACTCTGCGCCGGTTGGAGGCTGCTGTGTTTTCGCCGGCTGATCGCCGCGTCGACATGGTATTCGTAGCGCTGCCGCCGCGCTATCACGAAGCCAGCACCGCTGCCGAACTGGGCATAAGCGAGTTGGTTTCCGAAGCGACGACCTATTATTGGGGCAGCTGGCAAAATCGGCGCGACAATATCGGGCTGGGCACGAGCAAGCTGCACGGAATCGTGGTGGCGCCGGGCGAAGAATTCTCGTTTAACCAGCACTTGGGCGAGATCACTGCGGCGGCTGGTTATCTGGAAGGCAGCGTGATTCTGGGAGGCGCAACAGTCACGGGCATCGGCGGTGGCATATGCCAGGTCAGCACCACCATGTACCGGGCGGCATTCAGCGGCGGATATGCCATCACCGAGCGGCACAGCCATGGCTATCGCGTGGGATATTATGAATATGCCGGCGCGGGACCGGGCTTGGACGCAGCGATCTGGCAGCCGACTGTCGACCTGCGCTTCCGCAACAATACGCCCTATCATCTGTTGATCGAAAGCTCGTTCCTGCCCGCCGACGACGCGCTGCAATTCCGCCTCTACAGCACGCGGCACTGGACGACCCGCATCGAGCCGCCCATCATTGATGATATCGTGCCGCCGCCGCCAGATTTGTACATCGTCGCGGATGACCTGTTGCCCGGGCAGATTCGCCAGATCGACTGGTCGGTGCCGGGCGCGGATGTGCTTGTATATCGGAATATTTATGATGCGGCTGGCGCGCTGGCAGAGCGAAATGCGGTCTTCACGCGCTATCAAGCCTGGCAGGCGGTTTATGAAGTCGCCGCGGGAGACCCACGCCTGCCGACCGAAGACGATGCAGAAACAGGCGAAGACGACGCGGCTGGCGGATAGCTTTTGGTGTGGTAAAATCGTTTCGGTTTGTAATAGCGATAGCGTCGCATGGGTTCAAAGAAAAGAATCGCATTTGGTTGGTACGGTGGCAAGTTCAGTCATTTGGACTGGCTATTGCCGTTGCTGCCCGAAACCAAACACTTCTGCGAACCATTTGGAGGATCTGCCGCAGTTCTAATCAACCGCGAGCCTGCACCTGTTGAAACATACAACGATATTGATGGTGAATTAGTAAACTTTTTCCGCGTGCTCCGCGAGCAGAAAGACGCACTGATTGAACTGATTGGCTTAACCCCGTTTTCGCGCGAAGAATTTGAACTTGCCATAAACCAAGGATCCGTAGAAATCTCTGACCTGGAAAATGCCAGGCGTTTCTTTGTTAAAGCTCGACAAGTCAGGACTGGTCTGGCTCAACGCGCAAGCACGGGTCGATGGGCACACTGCATCTTGTCCAGTCGTTCAGGGATGTCGGGTGCTGTGTCTCGCTGGTTGGGTAGTGTGGAAGGTTTAAGTGAAGTCGCGCAAAGACTACTGCGTGTACAGATTGAGCACGGTAACGCTATTGAAATCATAGAGCGATATGATAGCGAAGATACCTTGTTCTATTGCGATCCTCCTTACGTTCATGCATCAAGAGCTGACACAAATGCTTACCGATTTGAAATGAATGATCAGCAACATCGTGAATTGTCGAGAGTGCTGCGAGGTACAAGCGGCTATGTAGCTTTGTCCGGATATGAATGCGAGCTAATGGATGAATTGTATTTTGACTGGTATATTACGAAAGCCCCGGTAAGGATAATTCATTCGACCAAGCAGCCTCGACAAGAAACTTTGTGGACAAATTATGACCCTAGAAGAGTCGGAACATGGCAACCCCTCAAGAAATCCTTGCTGTAACACTCGACAAGGTTAGTCGAAATCTCGATACCTCTTATATTTCCGACCCAGTGCATCGACGGCGAGTTGTGGCAATATGCCGAAATTTACAAAATCGCGCATGTGCCAGAGCGCTATTGGCATGTCTTCTTGCAAAGATGCATCGTCCTGAACTTGATATCCGCAAACCATATACTGAGATTGGCGATTATGATTCCTATTCGGGTCGAAAATATGATGAACGATATATTGCTGACTTTGTCGCAACGCATGAACTTCCCTGCAATCGGACGACCGCATTTCTCACACCAGCGTTACGGAATCATGATGCCATGCTTGAAAGAAACACAAACTTAGTAGGCCGCCCACCTGGGATCTATGAAGACATGCTCGCATTGCTAGACGATGTCGCGCAAAAGATCATCGCTCCACAAGATCTTCTCAGCGAGATTGTGCGAGTGCTCGTAGTCTTGCGCAACGAACGCAGACAACGGCTTTCATCTATGCTTGCGAATCTTCATACTTCGCAGTCTTCAATGCTCTCTGTTGATATGATTGTCAACATTGTTCAGACGCACTTGGCGCAGCCTCATGGTAGTCGCCTCCCGGTCTTGGCTATTCTCGCGATTTACAAGACTATACAAGACAAGTTGAATGAACACGTTGTGTCTTTGCATGCTCACAACGCTGCGGATTCGCAGACCCGTTCGTTTGGAGATCTCGAGGTGGCTGTCAAAGATTCTGAAAGAGTTATCACGGTATACGAGATGAAGACGCGTAAAATTACTCGCGACGATTTTGAACAGGCAATGCAAAAGCTCTCTAGTAACAAGGGCGATGTGCAACAATATCTCTTTATCGGTACGCAGCCAGTGAGTGAAGATGTCCAAGAAATTGTCCGAGATCTGAATGAGCGCGCTATAGGAATAGAATTCGCGGCGCTGGATTGCATCTCCTTTGTAAGATATTTTTTGCATCTGTTCTACCAGGCACGATTGGATTTCCTGAATATTTATCAGGAATTGGTCTTGTCGGAGCCAGAAAGCGGAGTTCGTCACCCTATGAAAGAATTGCTCCTCTCGTTGAGACAGACCGCTGAGAGCACTCAATTCTGATAAAATCGTATGATATGGGTTTGAGGGCGAGCAATAGCTGGCACTCCGCCACTTTAGGCGTTATAAATTGGCAGCCATTCGCGCTGGCTCGACCCAGTCTTTCAGTATCTTCTCCAGCGCCATGGTGTGGCTGCAGACGCCGCGCTGGGCGAAGAATGACGCCGTGCTCGTCCAGGCGCCGTTGTCATACGTGACGAAATGTGTCTTGTTGTAGCCCTCGAATGTGCAATCAAAGCTGAGGATTTGGATGCGGTCTCGCTCCTCGGCATAGCGTTTGGCTTTTTTGACATCGCTGACGATATTCTGCCCGGGCGCATAGGGCTGTGGTTTCCGCTTGATCAAGGGCTTGAAAAGATTTTCCAGCGCCATGATATGCGGGCAGATGGCGTACTTCTGGAAGCCGGGGCAACTGCAAGACCAGCCATCAGCGCCCAGATCGACGATATACGTGCTGTTGTTGCCTTGAAATCGTACACTGAAGTTGCTGAAAGTGGCGCGCTCGGGCTCGCTGGCATAGGCGCTGGCTTTCTGGATTTTGTTGATCATGCTCGCGTCCATATCCATCCTCTCTGTTGCGACACCGCTGGCTGGAAAAGAAAAACGCGCCACAGCTTTCTCGGCTGCACCGCGCTCGGGCTGGTCGATTCCTTTGTGTGCGCTTCCCACATCACGATGCGCTTTGTCCCCGCTCATGTTGCCCCAAGTTTAAGCGGGCTTTAAGCCCTCGTCAAATGACAAGCTGCCGAATCTGTCTATTTTGCACAAGTCGCGTCGGCGGGAAGCATGCCCACCGTGAGTGACTCGATATAGATGCAGTGCCGCCAGGGAATGGCGACATCGTCTGCGGTAAGCGGCGCATCGCTCAGCTGCACATCGGCGCCGCGCACGATGGCAATGGGCGTGGCTTCGTCGCGTTCGCCCATCACAACCTGCGCGCAGACCGCCAGCGCATCGGCCATGCCGATCTGCGTAACCGCCATCGGGTTGCCAAAGAGGTCGCTCTTGCCACGCTCGTCGCGGATGGGCTGAAAACCAGCCATGGCGATGGCCACGCCAGTTGTGCCAAAGCGACCGGGCATCAGCCAGCTGTCGCTGAGCAGCACACCCAGTCGGCAACCTGACTCAGCTTGCAGCTCTGCGCGGATGGACTCGGCCGTGGCGAATGGGTCGCGCGGCAGCAGCACCACCTGCCCGCTGGGGATATTCGAGCGGTCCAAGCCCGCGTTGGGCGAGATGACACCGCCTTTGGCTGTCAACAGAAAGCCCAGCTCGATGCCGCCGAAGATGTGGTCGGCTTCGTCGATGACCAGCTGGGCGATGGCTGCGTCCATGCCAAAACGCCCCGCCAGCTCCTGCGCGCGGGCTCCCGGCGCTACATCGATCAAGCTGCGTACGCGCCCGGCTGCGATGCTGGCGTATTTGCTGGAAACGGCGACGATATCGCCATCTCGCAGAGTCTCGCCAGCAGCGCGCAGGCATGCCAGCAGTGTCTCGCAAAGATCGAATGGCTCGGTCTGCACGGGCGCGCGAATGGGGAGGACGTTCAAGGGCTTTGGCATACGCGTATGCTAGCGAAAATGCTCGCCAGCCCCCAGCCCGAAAATGCTCAGCTGATTGTGCCCAGGACGAAAACGCGGCCTGGCGTTGTCGCAGCCAAGAAGCGACCATCGGGGCTGAAAGCCAGGTCGCCCGCATCCAGCCGCAGCAATCGTCTGGGCGCATTGGCATCTTTGCCATCGACCAGCGACAGCCAGCCCATGCCCGGCGTGCCCAGCGCCAGCGCCAGCAGTGAAGTGCCCGCAGAATCGGCAGTCAGGTCCACTGCTCGTTGTTGCACGCCCGCCAGCTGATAGATCGCCCGCGGCTGTCCAGAGTCGGCAGCCAGCACAAAGAGTTTGTCGCCGCTGCTGTAGATGAAGTCGCCCGGACTGGTCGCGGGAGCGGCGACGACATTTGGTGGCATGCCCGCGCCAACCAAAGGCAGCGATCGCGCCAGATCGCCATGCTGGTCATAGATCCACAACGCGCTGTGCTTTGCGCTGGCAGACGCGCCCGTCACGGCCAGCCAACGATCATCGCGGCTGAAGGCAATGCCCTGCAGTGCATAAGGAAAGCGATAATGCAGCGCCAGTCGTCCCGCAGCCAACCTCCACAATTGCAATTCGCGTCCGCGGCCGATAGCCAGTTTGTCGCCGCCATGCGACCAAGCCAGGGCGTCTAGTGGCTGTGTCAGCCAGTCACTCGGCAGGTTGTTGCTATCTGCAAAGACCTCGTCGTGTCCGAGCGGCGCAAAATCCGGCAAGCTGAAAAAACTCGCGCCAGCCTCGCTGGCAACAGCCAGCAGCGATCCATCCGGCGAGAATGCGACTCCGCTCGGCTGCTCAACCTGCAGCAAGGCGATGGTGTCGATTGGCGCGCCGGGATTGTCGATGCGGCGCAGAGTCGGCGGATGGGGCCAGTCGGCGGGTATAAGCGAGCGCAGCGATGGCGGCTGATAGGGTTCCAGATAATAGAAGTTGTCATTGCGGTCGCTTTCGATCGTCCAGCCGACCTGCCCATTCACCGCGATCTGCCACCAAACATAGCTGCCCTGGCAAGCCGGCCCATCCAGCACAGCATCCAAGATCTGGCGCGGGGGTATCTCAGTGATCAACGTTGCGCTTGGATCGGGGCTTGTGCGCAGGCGACTGTGGAATGTCGGCGAGGCGCTGCGAGCAGTCCTGCGCCCAATGCTGATGCGCGGCCGCAGAAAACCTGCATATCCAGCTGGACAGAAGTGAACCACGCCGCTGGCTGCCCGGGCCGGGTCGAGCGCCGGCAACTCGTCGCAGTTGCCCGTCAGCCGAACTGCCATTCGCTGCACCCAGCCTTCGCGGTAGAAGAGCCAGTCTCCGGCCTGGTTTCTGCCCAGGGCCTGGTGCTGCTGCAAGCGGTCGAGCTTTGCCACCGCCTTGCCCATCGGCGCCTCGCGCACATGCAAGCCATCGCTATTCGCGCGCAGCCAGCAGCTTTCGTCTTGCTGCCGGTTCGTATCGCTGTCATTGTGCTTGCTGAGCGGGATCAAGGCAGCGCCGAGGTTGGGCACGCGCGCGTCACAGAGCTGCTCCAGGCTGCCATCGACCGAAGTGTGCACGGTGAAATCGCCATCCACAGTCGGAAAGTCGAAGCGCCAGGCATCCAGCGCATGCGCCAATGGCAAGCCAACCACCAACTCGCAGCCCAGCGCGGTCGTCGGCGCCTCGCGCAGCAATGAGGCGCGGGGCGGAATTGCTGCATCGATGAAAGGAGCGGCGGCGCGATAGGCGGCAGCCAGCGCATCCGAAGGCTGTGCCTGCCCAACCAGCAACGCATGTCCGAGCAGCAAAACTATGATGAGAGGTCGCAAAGCAGGCTCCGCGCGGCTGGTCGTTGCTTCGCCTATATTGTAGCCACAGGGACACAGGAGGCACAAAGTCGCCCCTATAAATAACTGGCTATCCCGCGCTTTCACCACTCCAGAAAATGGTCAAGCCCTGTATCCGCGCTCGCATCGGTGCTACAATGACGGCTTACACCTGCGCAGCGAGCTGTCCCGCCCATGCCGCAATTGTCTGATGTCTATCAGCTGAAGAACTTCATCGACACCTTTGCGCTGGGACATTATGCGCGCGTGCTGGACGCAATCGACCAGCGCAGTGGCAAGCAAGTCGCTTTCAAGGTCATGCGACCCGAGCATATCGCCGACGATGGCGACATCCGCTGGGAATACCGCGCTTTTGGCAGCGAAGCCGACATTCTGGCGCGCCTGTGGCACAGCCCCCATATCGTCAAACTGATCGATTGCGGCTATATCTCCGCCCGCGAAGAAGCTCCTCGCGCCGGCGACATCAACAGCTTCCAGGTCAATGTGCGCGCCTTCGTCGATGCCATGGAGCAATTCGCATCGGCCGGCTGGCGTCCCTACCTGGCTTTGGAACAACTGCCTCGCCAAAACAGCCTTTTTTACTTGATGAAACCCAACCGACCCAACAGCCGCTGGCGACTGCCCAGCGAAGAAGGCTTGGCGCTGGCGCTGCAATTCTGTGCGTTGTTAGAAATGGCGCATGACAACAAAATCGTTTATCTCGATCACAAGCTGGAGCATGTCTATTGGGATGGCGCGCAGCTCAAAGTGATCGACTTCAACAGCTCGCGCCGGCTGGAAGACGACCGCCAAAAGGCGCCTCAGCAATACAACAAAGATGTGCACAGCTTGTGCGTCGGCGTGCTTTATCCGATCTTCACAGGCATGTCCCCGCAGATGACAGCGCTGCGTCCCCAGCCCAGCAGCCGCGACGCGGTCGAGGCGCGCTACAACGGCATTGACCAACTGGACTTCAGCCCCGAGCCGCAGCTGAGCGATGGCATCGCCGAATTGCTGCAAAGGGGCGCGGCGCAAGATATCGACACATTGCAGGAGTTCGTCAATGGCTTGCAGCGGGTGGCCACCCAGCACGGTTTCCAATTCCCCGATTATTATACCAACGCCGCCAGTCGCGAGGCGCGGGCACAGATGCGGGCGGGCTTGCAGCGACTGCGACAAGGGCAAGAGCAGATCCGCGAGGCGCGCGACCTCTTCCGCGAGGCGCTGATCCAGGATGGAGTCAGCCGCGACCTGGAAGACGAACTGCGCCGGCTGGTGGTGGTGCTCAACGAGATGCTGAATCACCGCGCTGTGCCCTAGTTTTTTCTTTTCACCACAGAGGGCGCAGAGGGCACAGAGGACAGCGATGACGCCGCAAGAATTCGTCAACAAGTGGTCGAATACGGCGCTAAACGAAGTCCAGGTCGCTCAGGCGCATTTTCTTGATGTCTGCAAGCTGGTCGGCCTAGACATGCCCGGCGGCGATGGATTGACTGCCGATGGCGACATATTCACATTTGAGCGAGCAGTCCAGAAAAAAAGCGGCTATGGACGCGCCGATGTATTTTACGAAGGGCGATTTGTCGTCGAATACAAAACACCGGACAAATACAAAGACCTCGATGCCGCATTCCGACAGCTTATGGACTACAAAGATGACCTGAAGAATCCTCTTTTGCTCGTGGTCACCGACATAAACCGCTGGGAAATCCATACAAACTTCAACAATACACAGAACCGCCCTTACATTTTTACGCATAAGTCGATCGCCAGCGATCCAGTTGTGTTGGAATGGCTTAAGGCGATGTTCCATGAGCCGCAGCGGCTGCACCCTCGCCGCCACACCGAGAAAGTGACACAAGACGCCGCGCAGGCATTTCAACTGATTTCTGACAATATGCGCCGTATGCGCAAGTCGAAGTCCCAACCTGCTCAAATCGCTTACTTTCTTACCAAGCTGGTTTTTTGCATGTTTGCGGAGGATGTTCGTTTGCTGCCCACCGCGACGGACGACAATCCAGACGGCATATTCACGCATATTGTCAAGCAGTCACTAAAAAATCCCAACATCTTCACAAAATATCTGCAGAATCTTTTCGCTGCCATGAACGACGGCGGCGAGTTGATGATGCGCGATATCCGTTACTTCAACGGCACGCTTTTCATCTATACCCATGTCGAAAAATTGTATCAGGAAGAGCTTGAGGCGCTTGCAAAAGCCGCAGAATTAAATTGGCAGGCTATCGAGCCTTCTATCTTTGGCACGCTCTTTGAACGCAGCCTCGACCCCAGCAAACGCGCCCAGCTCGGCGCCCACTATACATCGCGCGAAGATATTGAACTCATCGTCGAGCCTGTGCTGATGCAGCCCCTGCGCTATAGGTGGGATACCGTGCAGCTGGAAGCGCAGCCCATCCGCGAGCGATACGACAAGGCGCGAACAGGGCGGGCGCGCAATGCTGCCGCCATGCAATTGCTGGAACTGCGGGAAGAAATTCTCGTGCGGATACGCGGCATCACCGTGCTCGACCCCGCTTGTGGCAGTGGCAACTTCCTGTATGTGAGCCTGCAAATGCTGATGGATATGGAAAAAGAGGTCATTGATCATGAACTCTGGGCGGGACTGCAAAGGGCGACGCCAGAAGTCCATCCGCGCCAACTCTACGGCATAGAAATCAACCCGATCGCCCATGCCCTGGCCAGCATCGTCGTCTGGATCGGCTACATTCAATGGCGAACGAACAACGCCTACGCAGACACGATTCGCGAACCCATTCTGGAAGAGCTGAAAGGGCATATCGTCTGCAAGGATGCGATATTGCCAAGCCCCCCTCGGTCCCCCGACAGGTCAGGGGGAAGCGCAATGCTAACCCCCGATTCGGATGGTGTCGCCTGGCCCGCCGTCGATGTCATCGTGGGCAATCCGCCCTTTTTGGGCAATAAACGCATGTGGGGCGAATTGGGCGACGAATACTATCAGCGGCTCACCGACAGCTATGCGGGTGTTTTACCAAGTGGGGTTGACTTGGTCTGCTACTGGTTTGAAATGGCAAGACAGCAGTTGGAGCGTGGGAAAGCAACGAGAGCGGGATTGCTGGCCACAAACTCAATCCGTGGCGGCTCGAACCGCGAAGTGTTGAAGCGGATCAAAGACAGCGGCGATATTTTTATGGCATGGTCAGACCGTTCCTGGATCCTGGATGGCGCGGCTGTGCGTGTCTCGATGGTTGGTTTTGACAATGGCGAGGAAGAAACAAAACGACTTGATGGCGTATCTGTCAAATCCATTTTCTCTAATTTAACTGCGGACATTGATATAACTGACGCAAAAGTATTGACTGAGAATGCGCGAATCTCTTTTCAAGGCATTATCAAGCGCGGATCATTTGACATTCCAGAATCGCTTGCAATAAAAATGATTGCGGCGGATCCAAGAAATCGTGAAGTTCTGAAACCGATATACAACGGAATGGACATTACCCGTCGTCCGCGAAATATGTGGATCATTGATTTTGGCGTCAATACGCCGATGGAAGTTGCGCGGCAATATCAACTGCCTTTTGCGCATGTTGAGCAGCATGTCAAACCACAACGACATAAAGTGCGGCAAATGAAGTCGCGATTGAATTGGTGGCTATATGAGAGCGCCCGACCAAAAATGCGCGCCCACCTGCAAGGGCTCAGCCGTTTTATCTGCACGCCGCGAGTCGCCAAACATAGGATTTTTGTTTGGGTTGAAGGGCGAATCCTACCTGACACCCGCGTCAATGTATTTGCTAGAAGCGACGACTACTTTTTTGGACTTCTAAACTCTTCAATTCACGAGCTTTGGTCATTGCGACTAGCGTCTTGGCATGGAGTAGGCAACGACCCTACCTACAACAACACTACTTGCTTCGAGACCTTCCCATTCCCCTGGTCGCCTGGTCACGAAGATGAAACCGACCCCGCCCATGCCGCCATCAGCGCCGCCGCCAAAGAACTGCAGGCAGAGCGCCATGCCTGGCAAAATCCCGCCGGCGCAGACGAAGCGGCTTCGCTCAAAGACCGCACGCTGACCAACCTGTATAACGCCCTGCAAGTCTGGCGTGGCGAAAGCAGCATCAAGGTCAAGCCCGCCGCCGCCGACTTTGCCCCGCGCCTGGACGAGCTGCACCGCGCGCTGGATTCTGCTGTCTGCGCTGCCTATGGCTGGGAAACTGCTGTGCTGGATGACGAAGAAGCGCTGCTGCGGCGTCTGCTGGCGCTGAATTTGGAACGGGCTGAGCGAGGATGAGGTGGCGATTGTGGAGGGTAGCTGAGCATTGGTTAGGGAAGATTGTCCGCAGCTTTTCGAATCGCGTCTATCAACTCGTCAATCTTGCTCATGTCGATATCTTCAAGTTTGGCTCGCTTGATTGCGCTGTCCATAACTTCGGCTTTTTCCAAACCGTAGTCGAATAATTCCTCGTACCACTTCTCCACTCGCTTACTGAATAGAAATCTCTCATGGAATTCATGCTGCGCCTCCCACGCTTCAAACGCTTCCTTTGAGACTACTTTCGACGATTGCGGATTGTTGGATGCCACGTAACCATCGAGCGCCTCGAAATATACTTCTCGCGGAACTATATCCTCAATTTCCTTTGTTTCGTCAAAGTGAATAAGTGTGACATTGTTTAACTCATCAACGACTTTGCGAGCGAGTTTGATCTGGTCTCCATCTACAAAGATTATGATCTTACATCCTTGAGAACGCGCCAATTTGGCCCACCTGACAAAGCTAGAGCCACCGGCAGGAAGGAAATGGATAAATCCTATGAGTGTTTCGAGATCGTGATATTGTTCGTCTTCGCTCTCATCAATCAATCTCTGGAAAAGTCGATTTAGACCTAGCGATTCGGTAGCGCCTTCAATGATGATCGTGATGGGCGCGTAGAGCAGCGAGTCGGCCGGTGACATACCCAAGCTTGATCGGATCAATTGGAAATTTTCATCTGCATAGGGCTTGTTATTGATCTTTGTGGTTGCGACTCCGTCGGCAGAACTTTCTCTTGAAATCAGCCGCAAGCTCTTTGGTCGCGCAGGGTTTATCATGGCTGGCGAGTGAGTTGCATAAACTACTTGTATGTGGTCGTATTGAGAGACCCCTTCAAGCATACGCCGAAGCGCATGCTGAGCATCCGCGTGCAGTGAGTTCTCCGGCTCGTCGTAAACAAGTATCATCGGACTCGGATCAGATACATACTCCAGCAAATCCAGCATCAATGCGATAAGTTTCTGATTGCCAGCTCCTCGTAAATGTGGGCCTGCGCGTCCGCCCTGTCTGTCCTCCAACGCCACGATGAACGAAAGTGGATTGCGGGAGTGATAATCGACCTTTAGAGTAAGTCCCATGGCATCCGGCTTTACGGGCTTCAGCTTGGATGCAAGTCTATCATTTGCTCGATCTCGGAGCGTATTCTGAATATTGCTGTTTTGTCGTTCCAATTTCTGCCGCTCTTCTTTGCTTCCAAATGCCAAACTCAGCAATGTTTCCTCAGTTCTAGAAAGGCCGCTTCCTGATGACATGACCGATCTTATATTTTTTGCATGAGCCAAGTCGATGCCTTGTGAAAGACGGTATCGAACCCCTTGCATTTCATCGACGTTCATTCCGTTTTCGTCTCTGAACTCGAGTTTGGAATGTCCGCTCTCCATGGCGCGGTAATGCACATCTATTTCCCAGTTGCGATAATTGGACAGCTCGGGGTACTTCTCGACATCAGACGGCGTAACGAGATAGGTTTCAACGATGCAAAGACTCGCGTCATCGCTAGGATCAACTCCTGATCGCATGATTCGGTCCTCGTTGACGTCGTCTAGGTTGCGATCGTTCCAGATGCGATCGTTCCAGAATTCCCGTAGAATTTTCAGAATCGCCGACTTACCCACGTCATTTGCGCCGGTCAACACCGTCACATCCGGTTCTATCTTGAGCGTTTGTTCTTCGTAAAACGGACGGAATCCGCTAATTTTCAGTTCCTTCACTATCACAATGCGCTCCCGCTCGCTCTATTCAATGGCTACAATGGTACGCTCCCGCTCGATTGCATTCAAGTCCTGCACACTTTCTCACCCCTTCCCCGCCCGCCGCCGCCGACTTTGCCCCGCGCCTGGACGAACTGCATCGCGAACTCGACGAAGCCGTGTGCGCTGCCTATGGCTGGGATGCGAACGTGCTGGATGACGAAGAAGCGATGCTGCGGCGTTTGCTGGCGCTGAATTTGGAACGGGCGGCTCAGTCTGGTTGAGCGCGTGGGGCTGGCTTTTCGTATGTGAGACCCATTTGGTCGGCGATCATGAACAGGATGGTACGCATTTCGTGTATCATGTCGCGGTTTTCGCGTATCATGTCGCGGTTTTCGCGTATCATGTCGTGGTTTTGGCGTATCAGAGTGCGGTTTTCGAGCACGACTTCCTCGAGCAGTTCTAGCCGCTCTTCCACTCGGCCCAGCCGCTCACGATTGTTGGCGGCAATATCGCGCGTTTCTATCGAGATATTGTAGATTTCATCGTATTTATCCAGCAGCTTGTTCTGAGTCGTCCGAAGCGTCACAATATCAAGTTCTGCTTGCTTGAGTCGAATATCGGCAGTGGCTTCCATCATGCTGCTCCTTTACTGACAAGTCACAATGTACAGAAGGCCGCGCGATTTGTCAAGCAGAGCGCGCTGCGTTCGCTGTTAGCAATCGGGCGACCCACTGGCTCGCCCCTACACGCCATCTACATCTCTGCTCCTCTGTGGATTTGCATTTGCCTCCCCCTGACCTGTCGGGGGGACCGAGGGGGTAATCGGGCGACCCACTGGCTCGCCCCTACAGAGTCTGCGTTGCGCCATCGAGGGGGGATACGCGTCGCGCCTCGCTCTCGATGAACTCCACCAGTCCCGCGATGCTGGGGTTGGGCGGCGTGCTGCGGGGCATGTCGTGCAGCTGCGCAGTCACGATTCGCCGCGAATCGCCCAGCTCCAGCCGCGCCTCGCCCACCTGCCCGGCGCGCGCCTTTTGCAGCCACAGCGCCTTGCCCTCCAGCCGCGTGGATTCGCTCGTGCGCAGGCAGATTTGCAGGCGATGCGCCGATTGCCTTGGCTCTAGCGCAACCAGAATCTCGCCGCCCGGGGGCTGCCAGTCCTGCGTGGCATCGACCAGCCCGACTGCAACCTGCTGCGCCAGCTTCGCGCGCTGACTCGCGTCCAGGCCATCGGCGACATTGGCGGCGTGATAACCCATGCCATCAAGCGCCACCAGGCAGGAGCGTCCGCCCGTCGCGCGGCAATGCCAGACCTGCTCGCTGCACGATGCGCCCGTATCCAGCAGCAACACATTGTCTGCGCCTGACATCAGACGCCGCAGGAAGGTGTGCAGGCGCGGCAGCAGCCACAGGTCGCCGCGGATATGGCTCGTGTAGAGCAGGCTCAGCGATTGCGCCACACTGCTCGCCGCTTTTCGATGAAGGCGCGCATGCCTTCGACCTTGTCTTCGCTGCCGAAGGCGATGAGAAAGTTGCGCCGCTCGAATGCCAGCCCTTCGGCCAGCGCGCTCTCGTGGGCTTTGTTGACGGCTTCTTTGGTCAGGCGCACTGCCACCTGCGAACGCCTCGCCACTTTTTGGGCGATGCCGATCGCCTGCGCCATGAAGTCCTCCTGCGGCGCGACGCGACTGACCAGGCCAGCCATCAGCGCTTCTTCCGCGTTCAAACGCCGGTCGGTGAGCATGATTTCCATCGCCAGCGCCTTGCCTACCGCGCGCGTGAGACGTTGGGTGCCGCCAGCGCCAGGCAAGATGCCCAGGTTGATCTCGGGCTGCCCAAACACGGCCGTATCGGCTGCCACGATCATGTCGCAGCACATCGCCAGTTCGCAGCCGCCACCCAGGGCATAACCGGCCACGGCCGCGATGATGGGCTTGCGCACACGGCTGAAATCGAAGCGATCGACCAGCGAGTCGTCCATCATCATGTCGATCTGCGTTTTGCCGTCCATCTCTTTGATATCTGCGCCCGCCGCGAAGACTTTGTCGCCACCAGTTAGGATGATCGCGCCGATGGTCGGGTCGGCTTCGAAGCCGTACATGGCGCCTTTGACTTCGTCCAACAGCGGCGAATTCAGGGCATTGAGCGCTTTGGGTCGATTCAAGGTGATGCGGCCCACGCCATCGGCGGGACTATCGACCAGGATGAATGCATAGCTCATAGGGGCTGTCCCTTCGTGGTTGAGAATGCGGCGATTGTAGCACGAGTCGCGCCGTCAGGATTGCAGCCAAGCCAGGATTTCCCGCGCCGCGCTTTCTGGCGATTCCGGCTTATGCAGCGCCAGGCTCGTGGCAGTCCAGGGGGCATAGCGCCGCGGGTCGGTGACGCTCATCAGCATGATGGTTTTTGCGCCGCTGGCCGCCGCCAGATGGGTCAAGCCGCTGTCGTTGCCGATGTAAAGCCGAGCTGCCGCCCCCAGCGCGCCGATTTCCGCGAAGCTGAGCGCCCCCGCCCATTGCTGCGCCGGCGTCTGCAATAGCCGACCGACTGCCGCGACCAGCTCCTGATCACCCGGACCGCCCAGCAGGATCAGCTCGGTATCGGTTGCTTTGACGAGCGCATCGAGCAGCGCTGCCATCTGCGCCGGCGGATACCGTTTGGCTGCCAGCTGCGCGCCGGGATTGCTGCCGCCGCCGGGGTGGGCGACGAGGAAGGACTTCTTGATCCCGGCCGCCTGCAGACGCGTCCGCACTGTTGCCAGCGCAGTTTCATCGACAGGCAGGTTGGCGTAGGCATGAAAATTGTGCCCGACCGCCGCCCCGGCTACGCGCAGGTAAATCTCGGCTTCGTGCTCCGGCGCCGCTGCATCGGCCGCCACGCGCAGGTTGTAGCCGAAGCCGCGTCCACCGCTATCGATGCCCGCCCGCAGTGGTATGCCCGCCAGCCAGACAGCCAGGCTCATCACGGGCGAGCGGACGAGCGACACAGCCAGGTCGAATCGCCCATCGCGCAGCCGCCTCACCAGCCGCCAGAAGTCGCTGGGATGGCGAGTGGGCATGTCGTCGATAGCTAGGATGTCGTCCAGGGCGGGATGACCGGCAATCGCGCGCGCCGACCAGGCGCCTGCCGCAAAGCTGATGTGCGCGGACGGGAAGCCCTCGCGCAAGGCAGTCAGCGCGGCTGTGGCCATCACCACATCGCCGATGCAGCAGGGACGCAAAATGACAATTCGCTGCGCCTGCGCAGGCGATGCGTCGGCCGGAAAGATGCGCCCCAAGAGCGGATAAATCATGCTGATGCGCTGCTGTCCACGGGCATGCTGTGATTGTACCTCAGCGCTTCGACCCATATAGCCAGCGCGAATCCGACCCATCTGCCCGTTCCTGAGAGCAAAATGTTGCATTCCGATTAAATCATGTTAAGATAGCTTTAAGCAAAAATGAAATCTCATAATAGGGGAGCTACATTTATGATTGTTGTACGCGCCTTCACTTATATCTTCCGCGACCGTCACTGGCGCAGCAAATTGACCGAAATGGCTGTTTTTGTGCTGCTGCTGCCCTTCCCCATCATTGGGCTGGTCAGCCTCTGCGTCTTGCTGGGTTATCTGGCAAAAATTATCCACAACATCAGCGCCGACTTTGAACGTCCGCTGCCGGAGTGGGACCACATTGGCGAAGACATCCGCAAGGGCATTCCCGTTTTGCTGGCGATCATCGTCTATCACTTGCCGCTGCTGCTGGCTGCCGCGCTGCTGGCTGTCGTTCGCGACTCGGCTGCGCCGGGCTTGATCGCCGGCATCGACTCGATCGCTCCGGTTGCGCTGCTGCTGTACAGTTTGCTTGCCTGGTCTTTGTGGACGCTGGGGCTGGTTCGCTATGCAGAAACTTGGGAATCCGAGCGCTTTTACCAATTCAACCAATCGTTGCGTAGGTTGCAGCGCAATATCCCGCTGGTTTTGGGATGGCTGGTATCGGCGCTGATCGCCAATGTGCTGCTGCTGACGTTGCTGCCCGTCTTTCTGCTGGGCGCGATTCTGCTTATGCCTGTGCATGGTTATGTGGCCGGCACGTATGCGCGTCGACTGCGGGCTGCGCGGCTGGCTGAACGTCATGAGCAGGCCGGCGATTCCGCCAGTTTTCTGCACAGCCGCAGCGCCGAGGCGCTCGTGTAGCCTGCGCTGGCGACATCACCGCCTCGTCCCTGCAGCCATCCAATACCCTCGGGGGGAGGGGGGAGCCTTCCCCTGTCGATTCGCTCCTGGGTCTGCTAGCATAGTTGCTTCTACCAACCTGCGTGAGCGAAAGAAAAAGCCATGTCCGCTGCCCCGCAAGAACGCCCCACCGGCGCCGAAAATGTGATCTGGGATCTGTCTGTCTTCTACGACAGCTTTGACGACCCGCGTCTGGAAGCCGATATAGAACGGCTGGACGGGCTGGCAGCAGCTTTTCAATCCAGCTGGCGCGGCAAGGTGGCGCAGATGACAGCCAGCGACTTTGCAAAAGCCTACCAGCAGATGGAAACCATCTATGATTTGCGTGGTCGTCTGGGCGCTTTTGCCTTCCTGAACTTTTCGACCGATACAGCACAACCCGAATACCAGGCGGCGGTGGCGCGCGTCGAAGAGTTGGAGTCCCGCCTCAGCCAGCAGATGGTTTTCTTCGATCTGGAATGGAATGCGCTGGACGATGAACAGGCCAATGCCATCCTGGCTGATCCTGCCATCGCCGATTATCGCTATTTCCTGGAAGCCGAGCGCCGCTATCGTCCCTACAACCTCAGCGAAGCCGAAGAGCAGATCAGCATAGAAAAGAGCGTGACCGGCAGCAGCGCCTGGACGCGCTTCTTCACGCAGCTGACCAGCGCCTTTCGCTTCGACTGGCTGGGCGAGCAGGTCAATATGACTTTTGTGCTCAACAAACTGCGCGATGCCGACCGCGACACCCGTGAAATGGCTTGGCGAAAGCTCACCGACAAGCTGCGCGAAAAGCAGATGGAGCTTACTTTCATCTTCAATACGCTTGCGCTGGACAAAGCCAACAGCGACCGCCGCCGCGGATATGCCAGCTGGGTCTCGGCGCGCAACCTGAGCAACAAAGCCAGCGACGAAGTGGTCGAGGCGCTGGTGCAGACGGTCACAAGCAACTATGGCCTGGTCGCCCGCCACTATCATCTCAAGCGCGCTCTGCTGGATTATGAAGAGCTATTCGACTACGACCGCTATGCGCCGCTGAATTTGAAAGAGAGCGATGCTTTCTACACCTGGGAAGCAGCGCGCGATATCGTGCTGGATGCCTTTAGAACGTTCAGCCCACGCATGCAAGAGGTGGCGCAGCGCTTCTTTGCTGGCGGCTGGATACACGCGCCGGTGCTGCCCAACAAACGCGGTGGCGCATTCGCCGCATCGACTGTCGCTTCCGCCAACCCCTTCGTGTTTCTCAATTATCTGGGCGATGCGCGCGATGTCACTACGCTGGCGCACGAGCTGGGGCATGGCATACACATGTACCTGTCGGGCAAAGAGAAAGGTCTCTTCGCCTTGTATACACCCCTCACAACCGCCGAGATGGCTTCCACCTTCGCCGAGATGCTGGTCTTCCAAGACCTCATGGCCGCAGAAGACGATCCCGAAATAAAGCTGTCCATGCTGGTGGAGAAGATTGAAGACACCTTCGCCACAGTCTTCCGCCAGATCTCCATGAATCGCTTTGAAGACAAGATGCACAATGCTCGCCGCGACGAAGGTGAGCTGACTGCCGAGCGCTTCAATTGCCTGTGGCTGGAAACGCAGCGCGACATGTTCGGCGACAGCCTGACCATCACCGACGAGTATGGCAGCTGGTGGAGCTATGTGCCGCACTTTTTGCACACGCCCGGCTATGTCTATGCCTATTCTTTTGGCGAGCTGTTGGTGCTGGCGTTATACAAGATCTATCAGGAAGAAGGCGCGGACTTTGTGCCCCGCTATCTTGACCTGCTGGCTGCTGGCGACTCCGATTATCCCGATCGGCTGCTGGCGAAGGTGGGCGTGGATATCAACGATCCGGGCTTCTGGCAAAAGGGCATCGATGTCATCGCCGAGTGGATCGACCAGTCGCAAACGTTGGCGCGGCAGCTGTATCCCGACAAGTTTGCATGATGGCGACAAGGTTCTGACCATGACCACTGGCTACTCCAAGACGCCCCTGATCAAGAAGCTGGGCATCAAGCGCGGCTTTCGACTGGCCTTGCTGGATGCGCCGATGGACTACCTCGAGACATGGGGCGATCTGCCGCCAGACCTGCAAATCGACAGCGCGATCGCCAAGGCCCCGTACGACTTCATCCAGGCCTTTTATGTCTGGAGAGCCGACTATGAAAATGACTTTCTGCGGCTCAAATCCGCCATACACAAACGCGGCATGGTCTGGATTTCCTGGTACAAGAAGGCGTCCAAAATGCCCACCGACCTCAGCGAAGACATCGTGCGCGAGGTGGCGCTGGCGGGTGGGCTGGTGGATGTCAAAGTCGCCGCGATCGACGCGCAGTGGTCGGGCTTGAAGCTGGTCTACCGCAGCAAAGACCGCTGATGAGGATAGAGAAGTGGCGACCGCACACGTTGGATGAGGCAGGGCAGCTGTGCGAAAGGCTGCGTCAGGCTGGCAAGACGGTCGTCTTTACCAACGGGCACTTCGACCTGCTGCATGTTGGGCATTTGGATTATTTGCAAAAGGCGCGGGCTGTGGGCGATGCGCTGGTTGTGGGCGTCAATGGCGACCAGTCGACGCGCCAACTGAAAGGCGAGGGACGGCCCTTTGTGCCAGCTGTGGAGCGGGCGCGTCTGCTGGCGGGGCTGCGCTGCGTCGATGTGGTCCTGGTCTTCGAAGCCGACACGGCGGATGAATTGCTGCGCGCGCTGCAGCCGGATATCTATGCCAAGGGCGGCGATTATGCGCACAAGCCGCTGCCCGAACGCGCGACGGTCGAGGCTCTCGGCGGTCGAGTCGAGTTGATTGACTTCTTGCCCGGGCACAGCACCAGCGCGCTGATAGAGAAAGTTCGCAATTCTTGAGTGCGCATCGCTGTCGAGCGCCAATAGGCAAGGGATTGGCATGGACGGCTGCGACTATGCGCGCGAGGCCACCGCTGTCGTGAAATGATGGCGCAGAATCAAAAGAGGCGGGTCATTGCCCCGCCCCTCGGATAGTCTGTGCTTGTTGTCCGTATCGCTCAGGTCAAGCGGTTGTAATACTCGACCACCAACTGGATATCCACCGGCGTCTGCACTTCGCCTTCTTCTGGGACGCGGTTCAAGGTAACGCGGAACTGGTCTTTGTCCACCGACAGGTAGGGCGGGAAGTAAGCGGCTTGCTGGATCCACTCGATGATATGCACATTCTTCTTCATTTTGTCGCTGACTTCGACGACATCGCCCGCCCGCACTTGATAGGAAGGCAGGTCGAGGCGTCGCCCGTTGACCAGGATATGCCCGTGTCCGACGATCTGCCGCGCCGACCAGATTGTGGCCGCCAGCCCGCTGCGATAGACAAGATTGTCCAGCCGCCGTTCTAGCAAGCCCAGCAGGTTGATGCCGGTCGGTCCCGCCATCAGCGCCGCTTTCTTGTAATAGTTGCGCAGCTGTCGTTCGCGCACATTGTAGATGAAAGCCAGTTTCTGCTTTTCTTCCAGCTGGATGGCGTAGTTGCTGCGCCGTGACTGCCGGAAAGATTTCTCGCGTCCATGCTCGCCCGGTGGATACGAGCGCTTTTCCAGTATGCGCGAATACTTGGGGCGCGGCACGAGCAACTCGCCGAAGCGCCGCTGCTTTTTTGCTTTTGGTCCGTGATACGATGCCATAGCTAAGAACTGCCTCTGGGCTGGCCTGCCAATGTAGCGTGGCAGTATAGCAGTTTTGCGCCGCGATACCAGTGCGAGTTTGGCGGGGAGCGCGAGCATACAGACGGGCGACCCAATGGCTCGCCCCTACACCACCCGCTGTGGTGAATCTTAGGCGGGCCGGTTCTCCAGCCTGCCCAGCCAGTAATGCACATCAAATTCGCTGTCGCCAGTCAGGAATCGCCACAGCTTGATGCGGTTGACGATCTCCAGGCGTCCGCTGGCTGCCTCGAACCAGGGCTCGCGCCGGCTGAGGATATCTTGCACGCCGCCATCGCGAGAGTCTCGCGTATAGATCTCCCGCTGCGACTGATAGCCTGCCTCCAGGTCTTGCGTATTCCACAGGCGTAGCTGGCGCACAGCCGGGTTGAGGCGCAGCTTGAACATGTAACGGCGACGGTCGGTTTTGTTTTGGCGTCCGCAATGCCAGATGCCGTGATGCAGCGCCAGCAACGTGCCCGCCTTGCAGACCATGGCGATCTGCCCGCGCATATTCTGGTAGGCAGCCACATCCATCTCGTTGACGCGGCGGAAGTGACTGCCCGGCAGCAGCAACGTCCCGCCCATCTCCAGCGGCACATCGTGTGGGAAGTACATCAGTTGAATATCAAAATGACTGCGCAGGTCGATGATGGAGTCGGCGTGCAATCCCTGCGCCTTGCCTTCATTGGGCTCGCGCACATGGATGGCATCATGGTCAAAAAGCGGATCTTCGCCGACCAGGCTTTGGATCAAGCCTTGCACCGCGGGCAGGTCGAGCATGCGGCGCATGGCGGTATCGGCATAACACTGCGAAAGTGGCGTGCCGGCTGGCGCGCCTTTGATCGCCTGGCGGTCGATATCGCGCATGACCGCCTCGTTAATCTCCGCCGGCGCCAGCTCGTCAAAGCGCAGGAAACCCCGCGCCACAAACTCCGCCATCTGCTGCGAATTGAGCAAATGCTGTTTGTCGATCATGCCTCTGTGTCCTCCAGTTTCTCAAATACGAAGCCATATTTCATGAACGAAGTGCTGTACTCTTCGCCGGGATAGGGCGGGATGAGCACGGGCAACTGCAAGAGTCGCCAACCATCACGGAGGGCATCCAAGCCCGTTTCGTAGGGTGGCGTATCGCTGTCGCCGGTGGTATGCGCCTGGCTGCCGGCGCCATCGTACATCGACCAGCCCAAAACCCGGCTATCCAGCGCGGATGTAGACAGGTAGAGCGTTAAGACCTGCTGTCGAATGGTTGCCATTGATCCCTCTGCTGCGCGCGAATAATGGGCGATGCTAGCGCAGGCTGCGCCTCGCCGCAACATGTTGCCCCGCGCGCATTTCAATCAGTCAGTCGCCTGTTTCTACCGGGATCGGCACGCGCATATCGGGCAAGTCCGAGCGCTCGCGGAAGTAGCGGATGACCGCATCGCCGATCACCTTGGCTTTGGCAGCCATGGCCGCGCTTTTGACTGCCCAGCCGGCCAGTGGAATCAAGCCAGCCGCCTCGGCAATCACGCCGCCAGCAATCGCGCTGCCCACCGCGCCCGAAAGCGTCGAGAGCAGGTGGTCCATCTCGAAGGCATTGACCTCGTAGGCGCTGGATACTTGGTGAATCATGGCGGTATCGGCGGCAGTGAGGAAGAAGGCGCTGCCGGGAATCCAGCCTGTAAGCGCGGCGCCGGTCGTCCAGTTCGTCACGAGTTTGCGCGCCTCGCGGTCGGCATCTTGCAGTGACTTGGGCATGGGCAACTCCTGTTCATCTGTGTACAACAGTATACGCGAGACGGGCAGCGAGGTTTTCGCCACAGAGTCATAGAAGTAAATCCAAGCAAGCCATGCAAAATGTAGCGGTTTCAGATTGTGCTTCCCCCTTGACCTGTCAGGGGTTTGCTGGCGAAGCAATGCCTAGCCCCTACAGTTGGCCTGTCGGAGGGGTCGAGTGGGCTAGACCAGGCGCTGGCGCAAGGCTAAAATGATGGCGATGAAAATCCTCCTGCTCAACGACCGCATCCCACCCGAGGGCAGGGGTGGCGCCGAGGCAGTCGTCTGGCGTCTGGCATTGGGATTGCGCGCGGGGGGGCACCAGGTACACATTGCCGCTGCCACCGAGCGCGATTCTTTTGACGATCTGCGCGATGGCATTCAGACTCATCACTTGCACGCTCGCTATCCCCAACGCTTCCGCAGCTGGCTGTCGCTTTACAATCCGCAGACAGCGGGGGCTTTCCGGCGCTTGCTGGCGCGCATCCGTCCCGATGTCGTCAACGCGCACAATGTGCATGCCTGGCTGAGTTGGCATACCTTGCGTCTGGCGCGAGACTCCGGCTGCAGAGTCGTCTTCAGCGGGCACGACTGCATGCCCATCGTCTATGGAAAAATGAGCTATTTTGTGAATCCCGATTGGCGACGGATGCGTACCCCAGCAGATTATTGCTTGCCGAGGCTGCAGAACCTGCGCGAAAATCGCTTTCGCTACAATCCGTTGCGCAACCCGCTGATTCGCCGCGCCCTGGGGCATGCGCAGGCGGTCACCGTGCCCAGCCAGGCGCTGGCTGATGTGTATGCAGCCAATGGCTTGCCGCCAGCGCTAGTCGTGCCCAACGGCATTGACCTGAAGTCCTGGACTCCCGCCCGGCGCGAATTGCTGAGCAAGTTGCGGGGACGTTTTGGCCTGGAGGGCAAGCGCGTCATCTTGGTCGCGGGTCGGATAACCAGAGAAAAAGGCGCGGAGCAGATGCTGGTTGCGCTGGACAAGCTGCGGGAGAGCCTGCCGGATGCGCGCTTGCTCCTGCTGTCTTCGCGCAGCATCGAGTCGCAGGTCCCGGCGCGATTCCGCCACCTGCTTGGATTGATTGTTGCCGGCGGCTGGCTGAGCGGAATGGAACTGCGCGGGGCATTTCAATTGGCGGATGTTGTGGTTGTGCCTTCGATCTATTTCGATACCTTCCCCACAGTCAATCTGGAAGCCATGGCGCTGGGCAAGCCCGTGATCGCGACTTGCTTTGGCGGCTCAAAAGAACTGGTCAAAGATGGCGAAACGGGCTACATTCTCAACCCCTATGACATGGATACATTCGTCCAGCGTCTGCAGACTCTGTTGACGGACGATGAAATGCGCGCGCAGATGGGGCGGCGCGGTCGTGAACATGTCGCCGCGAATTTCCGCCTAGATCAACAAGTTGCCGCCATGAGCGCGCTGTACAAGGAGACGATGTGACTCAAGCGCAAGCCTATCGAGGCTCGGCCGACCTTTTTCGCGCGCAAGCCGCTCTGATGCGCTGGGCAAGCGAGTGCGGCCATGGCTACTACATTCACAAAGGCGATATCGGGCATCGCATCTTCAATGGCGGCTACAAGTTTGCTCCCTCCGAAGTGTTCTTCAGCTGGCTGCGCGGCGACGAGCTGGCCGCATTCGCCATCTTGTGTCCAAATTGGGAGATATTTGATCTGCAAGTCGCGCCGGGCTGGCTCTACAGCGACTTGCACAGCGGGGCGATCCGCTTCTGCGAAGTCGAAATGCTGCAGCTGGCGCAGCGACATAAGCTGACTGTCAAGCAACTGCTGGTCGAGGTGGGCGAAACTGACCGGGCCTATACCGACTTTGTCGTCCAGCACGGTTACCAGTACAGCAAGCCCTGCATCTCTGTGACCCGCCACGACCTCGCCGAACTGCCAGACAAGCCGCTGCCAGATGGTTTTCGTTTTCACGATGCGGTCCTTGCCGACGCCGCGAAGATGGCGGATGTGCACAACCACAGCTTCACGCCCAAGTGGGATGCCGAATTGTACAGCGCTGTCTTTACCGCGCCGCACATGGAACGCGAGATCGTGGTGGTGGCGCCGGATGGACGTTTTGCGGCTTATGTCAATGTCTGGCATGACAACGTGAATCGCTCGCTGCTCTTCGAACCAGTGGGCACGCACAGCGACTTCCGCCGGCGTGGCTTGGCCAGCGCCTTGATGACCTATGCGATGCGCCGTATGCAAAGCGAATGGGGCATCGAATGCGCCTATGTCTGCCACGTACCGCCCGAACAGAATGCCGCGTCAGGAGCGCTCTACGCCTCCCTGGGTTTCGTCAAGCTGCATGATTTTGACGAGTACGCCAAGCCAGTGAGCTAGCAGCCGATTGGCGATTTTCGTGGGCAATGCCCAGCCGCGCGCTGCGCGACTATCTGCTACAATGCCTGCCAGTGACGGCAGCCAATCGACAGGACTTCGTCAGCGATGACCTTGCAGCTATTCAATGTATTGGGGCGGGAGAAACAGCCCTTCACGCCGATTATCGACGGTCGCGTCGGCATGTATGTCTGCGGACCGACCGTCTACGAACATTCGCATCTGGGGCACGCCAAGACCTATGTGTCCTTCGATGTCGTCGCCCGCTATCTGCGTTGGCGCGGCTATGAGTTGCTCTATGTACAGAACATCACCGATGTCGGGCATCTGCGCGAAAATGAAGAAGACCGCGTGCTGGCGCGCGCCGCCCAGCTCAATGCCAAGCCCATGCAGGTGGTGGAGACATATACCCGCAGCTACTTTGAAGACATGGACGCGCTGGGTGTCATGCGCCCCGATATCTCGCCGCGCGCTTCGGGTCATGTGCCCGAGCAGATCGAAATGATCGAGACCCTGCTGGCAAACGACAATGCCTATGTAGCCGATGGCAACGTCTATTTTGATGTGCGCAGCGATGCGGATTATGGCAAGCTGTCTAATCGGCGCGTCGAAGAACAGCAAGACGAATCGCGCGAGTTGATCGGCGGCGACAAACGTCATCCGGCCGACTTCGCTTTGTGGAAACGCGCCGAGCCCGAGCATATCCTGCGCTGGAATAGTCCCTGGGGCGAGGGCTTCCCGGGCTGGCACATCGAATGTTCGGCGATGGCGAAGAAATACCTGGGCGCAAACTTCGATATTCACGGTGGCGGCATCGACAATATCTATCCGCACAACGAAAACGAAATCGCCCAGAGCGAATGCGCCAATCACGCGGCGTTCGCCAATTACTGGATGCTGACAGGCAGCCTGAATGTGCTTGATCCTGACGAAGGCATCCCGGTCAAGATGAGCAAGTCGCTGGGCAACTACATCACCATCAAAGACGCGCTGAAAAACTGGCGGTCGCAAACCCTGCGCTACTTCATCCTGACCTCGCATTACAGCAGCCCGGTCGTCTATGGCGAAGAAGCGCTGGCATCGGCCAAGGCCGGCTGCGAGCGACTGATGAATGCCCGGCAGCTGGTCCTGCGCCAGTTGAACAGCGCTCCCGAAGGCGAGGCTGGCAATGGCTTCATGCAGCGCCTGGACAAGGCACAGACCGACTTCCGCGCGGTGATGGACGACGATTTTAATTCGCCACGCGGCATTGCTGTGCTGCAAGACCTGACGCGCGATGTCAACAGCCTGCTCAACAGCGATGCCGAGATCGGCGCCGATACGCTGGCGGCCATCAACGCGACGTATCAAGAGCTCGGCGGCGATGTGCTGGGGCTGCTGGGGGATGAAGCGGCTGATGCGGGCGGCGACAGTCAACGCGAGGCGGCGCTCATCGAGTTGCTGGTGGAGATGCGCGCCCAAGCCCGTGCCCAACGTGATTATGCGCGCAGCGACCGCATCCGCGATCAGCTGGCGGCTCTGGGCATCGTGCTGGAAGACCGCGCCGACGGCACGTTGTGGAAGCTATCGTAACGGCAATCGCAGGGGCAGGGCGACCCAGTGGCTCGCCCCTACAATCGCCCCCGAAAAGGATGGTCCATCGTGCCAGAATTCCTGTATGGACATTGGGCGGTGATCGAGGCGATGCGGTCGCGGCGCCGTCAGTTGGATTCGCTGATGATTCACGAGCGCGCCGACAAACGCGGCTCTATCGGCGATGCGCTGACGATGGCCGGCGAGCTCAATCTGCCCGTGCAGCGCGTGCAGCGGCGCATCCTCGATGACCTGGCAAAGGGCGGCAATCACCAGGGCATGGTGCTGCGCGTTGGCGGCTTTCCCTATTGCGATCTGGAAGACATCCTTGCGACTGCGGCGCGGCGTGACGAAAAGCCTTTCATCCTGCTGCTCGACTTGCTCAAAGACCCACAGAATGTCGGCTCTTTGATCCGCGTCAGTGATGCCGTTGGCGTGCATGGCATCGTCATTCAAGAGCGGCGCAGCGTGGCGGTGACGCCGGCTGTGGTCAATGCCAGCTCCGGCGCGGTTGAACACAGCCAGGTTGCCCAAGTGCCCAATTTGGTATCGGCGATGAAACAGCTGAAGCAAGATGATATCTGGCTGGTGGGCTTGGATGTCGGCGCAAACATCCCGCCGCTGGACAAAACTGATCTCAATATGTCGCTGGGGCTGGTGATGGGCAGCGAGGGCGAGGGCTTGCGGCGGCTGGTGCGCGATACTTGCGACCTGCTGCTGACCCTGCCCATGCGCGGCGCTGTCGGCAGCCTGAATGTGGCGACGGCGGGCGCGATCGCCTTATATGCCGCCTGGAGCGCTCGCGGCTGGCAGGGCTGGGCGCACTCCTGAGGCACTCGACCGCCAGTATTTGCCCACGAATCGCTTTTGTGCTAGCGTTTAGGGTAATGTTCCCAGTGCGTCTGGACTCCTAGATGCCAACATCGCGCGAATATGCCCGCCTGCGCAGCCGCATGGTCGACGAGCAGCTTGTCAAGCGCGGGATAAGCGAAAGCCGCCTGCTGGACGCCTTGCGCATGATGCCCCGCCATCAGTTTGTGCCTGAGGAGCACAAGCCGCATGCCTATGAAGACCGCCCTTTACCCATCGGCGATGGACAAACCATCTCTCAACCTTACATCGTGGCTTTCATGACCGAAAATCTGCGCTTGAAACCGCATCATAGAGTGCTGGAGATCGGCACTGGCTCGGGTTATCAGACAGCCATCCTCTGCCACTTGGCGGATTATGTCTATAGCGTCGAGCGCATCTCGCGGCTGGCGGAAGTGGCGGGCGCGCGCATTGGCGATCTGGGCTACAGCAACCTGGATATTCATGTCGGCGATGGCAGCCAGGGCTTGCCCGACCAGGCGCCCTTTGACCGCATCATGGTGACAGCTGCTGTGCCCCGCCTGCCCGATGTCTTGTGCGCCCAGCTAAGCCAGTTCGGCGGACAACTCATCTTGCCCATCGGCGATGCGCCCGCGCAAGAACTCAAGCTCATCGCGCGCACAGCCGACCGCTTCACCACGCGCGGCTTGCTGGGCTGCCGCTTTGTCCCGCTGATCGGGCGTTACGGCTTCGACAGCAAGACCGACAGCACTTCTTTCGTGAGCTGACCATGCCCGAGTCCCAGCCCAGCGGCGATATCAACCTGGCGCTGATCCAGATGGTGCAAGACGCGCGCATGCTGCACGACGAGACGGCGCTTCCCAGTGACTATGCCGCTGTCTATTGGATCGAAGCCAAAGGTCCCGATGGCGATTATCTCGCGCCGACTCCCCATGCCGGCGAATGGCGCGTCAGCTTGCACGCGGACGAAGTCGACAAAGCCTGGCAAATGGTCAAGGCAGCGACAATGGTGGGCAAACTGGGTTACAAGTCGAAAGTATCGACGCGTCCAGCCGCCGGACAGGCGCATCCCGACCAGCGCATGCTTTGCGTCCGCACTGGCGATGCCCACGATGCGCAGGCTGTGGCGCGCATCAAAGCGGTTCTGCTGGGGATGGGACTGCGCGACCTGGTCTATGCGCCAGACAAGTCATAAGCGCTAGGAATCCGACCAATAGGCATAAACGCATAAAGACTGTCCTAGGGGTGATGCTTGTGTCACCCATGTGTGGCTGTGCGCGCGAAATTCGGGCAAGTATCGCCCCTACACCGCCCTCTGTGTCTCTTTGGTGAATCTTTTGCATGACTTGCTCAGAACAAAAAAGGGCGACTCGTCGAAATCGCCCTTTTGTCGCGTTCTTTTGGGGGCTGGATCAGCCGGCGGCAGCCATGGCTTGTTCCAGATCCTCGATGATGTCATCGATGTGCTCGATGCCGACGCACAGACGGATCGTCTCGGCAGTGACGCCAGCCGCTGCTTGTTCGACCTCCGTCAGCTGACGATGGGTGGTCGAAGCCGGGTGCGCTGCCAGCGACTTGGCATCGCCGATATTGACTAGCCGCTTGAAGACCTTCAGCGCGTCATAGAACTTCACGCCAGCCTCAAAGCCGCCCTTGATGCCGAATGTCAACAGCGCCGAGGGACGCCCGCCGGTGTATTTCTGCGCCAGCTCATAATAGGGCGAATCTTCCAAGCCCGGATAGCTGACCCACTCGACGCTGCTGTGCCCTTGCAAATGCCGCGCCACGGCCAGCGCGTTGTCGGTATGCCGCTCCATGCGCAGCGAAAGCGTCTGCATGCCCTGCAGAATCAGGAAGGCGTTGAAGGGGCTGAGCGCCGAGCCTGTGTTGCGCAGCGCCACCGTGCGCGCCCGACCGATATAAGCTGCGGGACCCAGCGCGTCTGCATAGACGACGCCGTGGTAGCTCGGCTCTGGCTGGGTGAACTGATAGAACTTGTCGCCATGCGCTGTCCAGTCAAAGATGCCGCCATCGACCAATACGCCCGCAATAGTCGTGCCCAAGCCGCCCAGATACTTGGTGGCGGAATGCAAGACGATGTCGCAGCCATGTTCGAACGGTTGGCAGAGCGCTGGAGTCGGCACGGTGTTGTCGACGATGACTGGCAGGCCGTGAGCATGCGCCATATCGGCGATGGCTGCCAGGTCGGGGATATTGCCAGCGGGATTGCCGATCGACTCGCAGAAGACGGCGCGCGTATCGGCGTCGATGTGCTTGGCCAGGCTCTCGGCGCTGTCATCTTCGGCAAAGCGCACATCAATGCCCAGCTTGGGCAGCATGTGGCGGAAGAGCGTCCAGGTGCCGCCATAGAGCTGGGGCACAGTGACGATATTGTTGCCCGCTTCAGCCAAATTGACGATTGAATAATGGATGGCAGCCTGCCCACTTGCCAGCGCCAGCGCCGCCACGCCACCTTCCATGGCCGCCACGCGCTCTTCGAGCACCGCATTCGTCGGGTTCATGATGCGCGTATAGATATTGCCCGGCACAGCCAAATTAAAGAGGTCAGCGCCGTGTTGCGCATTGTCGAATTCATAAGCGACGGTCTGATAAATCGGCACCGCCACGGCATTGGTGGTCGGCTCGCTCTGGTAGCCAGCGTGGATGGCGAGTGTTTCTTGCTTCATGCAAATCTCTCCCGGCTCAATTTCAGTTTCATACGGCATACAGACTACTCTGCGACATCAATTCTTACCAGTGCGCGAATGGGGCGCAATAGCCCGATTTCCGTGCTCTGTGCCCTCTATGATTCAAGAAAACGGGCGATATCCCTATTGCCCCCTATACCGCCCGATGCCGCCGAAGCGCCCGTGTCTGCTCATACGTGACGACGACCACGCCATAAATCACCAGCGCGCTTCCCGCCACTTGCAGGACCGATGGCACTTCGCCAAAAGCCAGCAGCGCAATCACCGCGCTCAGCACCACGCCGACTTGCAGCAGAATGGCCAGCGCCGTCGCCCGCAAAAATTGCAGCGCCAGATTCATGCCCAGATGCCCCAAGACCTGCGCCAGGATCGTCACCACCAGCGCCCACAGATACGCTTCCAGCGAATAGCCGGTGATTGGCGTGCCGGTCGCCGCCACTGCCAGGCTGACACAGACTGCCGCGCTGGAAAAAACCAAAAAACTATAGAGAAGCGGCGGGATGAGATTGTTCAGCTGCCGGCCGATGAGCAGGTAAGCGCCGAAGCAGAATGAGCCGACGAGCGCCAGCGCGCCTCCGAGCAGAGGATCGCTGCCCGCCTGCACGGCTGTCAAACCGCCCAGCCCCACCAGCGTCACGCCGATCAAGGTAACGACAAGGCTGATCCAAAAGCGCCGCGAAAAAACCGCGCCGAAGATCAATATCTCGGGCAGCACGATCCACATAGGCGTCGTGCGCCGCAACAGGCTGGTCATCAGCACACTCGTGTATTCCAGCGACACAAAAAGCAGCAGCAAGTTGAGCGCCAGCCAAAGGCCGGCCAGTCCCGCCAGCAACGCCTGTCGCCGCGTAAGACGAATCAGGTCCTGTCGATAGCGGATCCACACCAGCGGCAGCAAGCCCAGCGAGACCAGCCACAGCCGCATCCACACAATCACCAGCGAAGGGATGCCTTCGCTCTGGGCGATGCGGATGGCGATGGGCGTTAGGCCGGCTGAGAATACCAGCGTCAGCATGATGATGGCGCGTTTGTCCCGCATTGCGGAATGCTAGCACAGCCAGAGGGCGCTGCCTATGATGCGCGGAACAGAAGGAATTGCAGATAACGCAGAGGCGCTGTCCCGGTCATGCTTTTCGCGCCTATTGCAAGGCAGTCAGAACGACTGTGCCCGGGCGAGAAACCGTGGCGCAGGTAGAATCGCCCTCAGTGAATGATCGCAAGGGGATAACATCCGGGGGCGATGTTGTCGTATCAATGAAGACCAATGACCCGGGCATTCTGAAGCAAATCCGCGTGTTTGTCAGTTCCAGCATGTGCTGCGCGCAATTCGGCAGCGCCAATTCCTGCCCTATGTGGAGCAGATCCGACTTCAGGTAGTTGTGCTTTTTGAGCGCGTCGATAGTTGTGTTATAGCGGAGCGCCAGGTGAAACAGGCTATCGCCCCTGGCTACCCAATGCGCGCATTGCAGGTTCGAGCGCCAGAGTCTTGCCGCAAATCTTCCGCCTTGCAGCCCTGGGTGTTTGTCCAGGTCAAGCATGGCAATCTCTTCGACCCTGATATCGATGTTGTCCGAATACAGGGAGATGCGCTGGCTCACCGAGAAGATATATTTCGGCGGACGGTTGCCATTGGTCGGCGTGCCAGTGTGGATTGGCGTGCTGGTGGGCCATAGCGTGTTGGTGGGCCGCGGCGTACTGGTGGGCGTGCCGGGACCTGTTGTGCTCGTTGGGGCTTGTGTGCTGGTTGGCGGCCAAGGCGTGCTGGTCGGCGTGCCGGGACCGGTAGTGCTGGTGGGCAGCGGGTCGCTGGGATCGAACGGGTCGCCGGGATCAGACGGGTCGCTGGGATCAGACGGGTCGCTGGGATCAGGCGGGTCGCTGGGATCAGGCGGGTCGCTGGGATCAGACGGGTCGCTGGGATCGGACGGGTCGCTGGGATCGGACGGGTCGCTGGGATCGGACGGGTCGCCATTAGTCGATGTTGCTGTTGCTGTTGCCGTTGCCGTTGCTGTTGCCGTTGCTGTTGCCGTATTCGATTGAACAGGTGGCACTGGCTGGACAGATGTATTGGTGGCTGTTGGCGTGCTGGTCGATGTTGCTGTTGCTGTTGCCGTTGCTGTTGCTGTTGCTGTTGCCGTTGCCGTTGCTGTTGCCGTTGCTGTTGCCGTATTCGATTGAACAGGTGGCACTGGCTGGACAGATGTATTGGTGGCTGTTGGCGTGTTGGTCGATGTTGCCGTTGCCGTTGGCGTGCTGGTAGGCGTTGGCGTATTGCTTGGCGTGCTAGTGGGAGTGCTGGTTGGCGTAGACGTAGGCGGCATGGCATCGGCGCAGGCCGCGCCATCCAGGGTATCGGTCGAGACTTGCGTGGCCACTCCCGCCGCGGCGAATTCAAAGGCGCCGATATCGCACATGCCGTTGGCCGGCTGCGGCCGCGGGATGCCTCGCTGGTCGCCCGGGTAGCCAGTGATGCAGTCCACAGCATTGACCGCCGGACTGTCCGTTGGCAGGGCGAAAACGGCCGGGCTGCCGCTCGAGCTCGTGGGCAAGAGAGGATCGGCGCTGGAGGCCGCGGGACCGCAGCTGCTCGAACGAATCAAGTTGCCCGTGTTGCCTAGCGTAGCGCCCTCCTCCAATTGGCAGTCATTGGCGCTGGGAGTCTCCAGGTTATTGTCGGTGTTGTCGGAAAGCAGGCTGTTGCGCAGCGCCACGCAAAATTGATTCAGCCCCGGCAAAGCCCACTGCGGAGCGAATCCGTCTCCGTCGATGAATATGCCGCCGCCACCCTCGTCATCCATAGCGGAATTGCCGGTGATGGTCAAATGCGTCAAGACCGTAGCGCCGCTGGCAACATAGATGGCTCCGCCCAGGTGGGCGCGGTTGTCGCTGAACGTGCTGTTGGCGACCCGCAAACTGGTCGCGCCCTCCGCGCTCATGATCGCGCCGCCGACGCCGCCGGTTTCATCTATGGTCGCCCGATTGCCGCTGAAGGCGCTGCGGCTGACCGCCAGAACGCCATGATTGTAGATCGCCCCGCCATCTGTTTGGCCTGCCCGGTTGTTTGAAAACACGCTGCCGATGACCGTCGCGCTGCCCGTGCTGTCTATCAGCATAGCGCCGCCGTGCGCTTCGTTAGACACGCTGTCGCTGATCATGCTGCGGTTGAGATTGAATTGGCCGCGTCTGATCCAAACCGCGCCGCCACTGCCGCCGCCGCCTTTGGTAATCGTCAAATCGTTCACCGTAAATGTACCGCTGTGCTGTAAAAATATGCGATACTGCGCATCGCCGCTGATCGTCCAGCCGTTGCCGTTGAGGGTGATGTTCGAATCGATGGCGGGCAAAGCGGCCGTCAAAGTAATCGTGCCAGCTGTCGTCGGCAGGTTGATTGTCGTGCTGCTGTCTGGGCTGCCAGCCGCGCAATTGTTGCCAGGCGCGACCTGAGCGTCGCCATTGGCGGAGCGGATGGCGTTGGCCAGGCTGCAGCCGCTCGCAACATTGATCTCAGCAGCTTGAATCTGAAGCTGAAACTCGGCCGACAGCAAGACGAGCAGCAGCCCCAGGATGATGGCTTTCGCGCGGCGACCAGAACTGAAAACAGTTGTGAATCGCGAAAGATTATGACGAATCATTGTGACGCGCGGGGGGGGGGGGGGGGGGAATTGCTTTTGTCCCGGGAGAGACGCCGCCAGGAGGAAGGGGATGCGGGGGTGGGGTGCGAGCATTGCTATTGTCCCGATGGAAGCGCCGCCAGTGAGTAAGGTAGTACGGGAGATAAAATGAAAACCGTACTATAACAGTGTACAAGAGCGTTATTATTGTAGCAATCGCATAAGCCGCGGCTTCTGCGCGAGCTGGCGCCTCTGGTCTACAGCGGGCAATTCATGATGCGCCTGGGACCAATGTTCGCCATTTTGACCTTGATCACGCCGCCGATCACCATGGTGTATTATCTGATGCAGCGATTCATGGTCAGCGGTTTGACGGCCGGCGCGGTGAGGGGATGAGGCATGAGCTTGATGGGCATTGATGTCGGCACGACCGGCTGCAAGGTGGTGGCTTTTGATCATGACGGGACTGTTCTGGCGCAAGCCGCCCGCGAATATCCCTTGCTCAGCCCGCGCCCAGGCTGGTACGAGCTCGACCCCGAGCAGGTCTGGTCCTTCGTCTGCGATTGCCTGCGCGAGGTCAATGCCCAGCTGCGGCAAGACCCCGTGACGGCGCTGGCGCTGTCTTCACAAGGCGAAGCGATGATCCCCATATCGCGCGCTGGCGAGGTCTTGGCGAACAGCCCCGTTAGCTCCGACCGCCGCAACGCCAGTCAAACTGCGCTGATGGAAGCGGCGCTGGGCACAGAACATATCTATGCCATCACGGGCCAGCCCATGGACACGATCTACACCGTGCCCAAAGTCCTGTGGTGGCGCGACCACATGCCGCATCTGCTGGACGATAGCTGGAAGATCTTGTGTTATGTCGACTTCGTGGCCTACCGGCTGGGTGCGCAGGCGGCGATCGACTACAGCATGGCCGCGCGCACCCTGGCTTTTGATGTGCATCGGCTTGACTGGTCGGACGAACTGCTGGCGGCTGGTGGATTGACGCGCTCGCAGCTGGCGACTCCGGTGCCCAGCGGCACGATCATCGGCGAGATTCCCCGGCGGCTGGCGGATGATTTGGGTTTTCGCGGCACGGTCAAGGTCGTAACAGGCGGGCACGATCAACCGGCCGGAGCGCTCGGGGCGGGTGTGCTGGCGCCGGGCAGAGCGATGCTGTCTATTGGCACGACAGAAGCCATGGTCGCTGTGACCGATGCGCCGCGCCCTGAGATGCTGGCTTGTCATGTTTCCTGTTATCCGCATGCTGCGCCGGGCAGTTTTATCGCGCTCAGCGGCAACCAAACCGGCGGACGACTGCTGCGCTGGTATCGTGATGAACTGGCGGCGGCAGAGCGCGCAGAAGCCGCAAGCAGCGGACGCGATGTCTATGATGTCATTGTCGAGCAGGTCGAGGATGCGCCGGGAGATTTGCTGCTGCTGCCCTATTTTGTCGGCAGCGGCACCCTGTACAACGACTCGTCGGCGACCGGCGCGCTGGTTGGCTTGAGCTTCGACAGCAAGCGCGCCGATATTGTACGCGCCATATTGGAAGGGCTGGCTTTTGAACAAGCGCTGGGCCTGCGCAAACTAAACGAGATCGGCGTGGAGATAAACGCATTGACGGCTGTGGGCGGCGGCGCTCGCAGTCAACGCTGGATGCAGCTGAAAGCCGATATCTGCGGAACGCCTGTTTCGGTGCTGCATACATCCGAGGCAGCCAGCTTGGGCGTGGCGATGCTGGCCGGCTGGGCAACGGGCGTGTATGCCAGCCTGCACGAAGCGGCTGACCAACTCATCCGCGTGCGCAAGACATTCACTCCCCGCCAAGACCGCGCCGAAGTCTATCAGCGGCAACTGTCGCGCTACGCCCAACTTTACGAAGCGCTGCGACCGATTTACCAAGCCATGGCGCGCGACTAGCCGCCACGTTGCAGACGCCGCTGCCGTTCTTCGATCTGCGAAAGCACAGCGCTGGTTACTTCTGGCGTCTGCTTCTCTTTTTCTTGCAAGCGCGACAAATCGGGCTTCACGATATCGGCTGCGCTGATAACCACATCGCGGTCTTTGAATTCGACTGCGCCCTCGGGGTTGCTCTCCAGCGACTGTTTCATCTGGCGGGCTTTGACGGCGCGATCGTCTGATTTGGCTGGCGCGGCCGGCGCTTCGTCGGCTGGCTGCTTCCGCGCCAAGGGGCGGTTGCGGTGCTTGCGTTGGCGCTGCTGCGGCGCATCGTCTTTTGAATTGGCATCTTTCTCTGCGGGTTTGGCGGACAGGTTGTCCATGACATCCGCCACTTTCCTAGTCGATTCGACCGCTTTCTTTGTGCGGCGAAAGCGGCTGAATAGTCCGCGCGCCTGCTCTTCAACCTCGTCGGCTGTTGGCGCCGGCGCGTCATTCAACGCCCAGCGATAACCAGCATAAATCCCCGCGCCAACGATCAGAAAGGGCAGCACAGTATGGATCAGCTGCACCAGTGTGCTCATCACTGCCAGCGCAGCCAGAGTCGCCAAGGCGACGATGACCAGCTTGAGCGCCTTTTCTTTGTCCACCGCCATGGCAGCCGCTCCTGTATCATCCAGATGCCGCCCCTGCCAGCGCATCTCATCGGCGAGGCAACATATACTATAGTATGCCATTTGCCGCTGGATAGGACAATGCGGCTTGTGGCGGCGCGACCATAATTCGCCCGTACAGGCATCTGTATGTGCTAGGAAAAGAGCGAATGAATCGGCTGGTTCGCGCTTGACGAGGTCTGCCCATGCCCAAGCAAGTCCCCATTTCGCACGCATTTGTCTTGCCCGACCGCGACTTTGACGAGTGGCTGGTCGTGCTGGGTCCTTATCTGAAAGCCTTCCCGCGTGTGGCTGTGGTGCGCTCGCCAGCCGGCAACAACCTGAACCGCTTCCGCAATGTAACAGCGGTCGAAGCGCCCCTGACCTGGTTGAACGAATCGGCTTTGGCGCATATTCGGCGCGTCTATCCCTCGGTGGTGATGGTCGATGTCATCGCTGTCGCCTCGCCAGCTACGCTGCGACCTATTCTACAGCAGCGCATCCAACAAAAAGACCGCTATGGCGAACGCGAAGTCGAACCCCAGCACATTTTCTACCGCTTCGTGCTGGAATGGCCCACCAGCGCGCGTCCTATCCGCGTGCTGTCGCGTTTCAATGACGACGAAGAAGCCGGCAAATTGCGCTCCAGCCTGGATGTCGCCAGCGAAGAGGGCGCTGATGTGCTCTGCGGCGCGGCGGGAAAGGTGGTTTCCACAGGTGAAGAAATCCAAATCGAATCGCTGGTGGAGGGGCGGACTTACCTCACCACCTACAGCGGCGTGCAGAAGGCGCGCGTGCGCAAAGGCGCGACAGTCAAGGCGGGGCAGCAGCTGGGCACGGCAGCGGGCGATCGCCTGGCTTTGACTGTGCAGACGCCACCATTGGGCGGTATCAGCATGGGCGGGCTGAACAACCTCATGAATCCGCGCGAATTCTTGTACATCTCCGGCATTCGCATGCGTCCGACTGTCGACAACCTCAACCTGCGCGCGCTGCCCAGCCTGTATGCCAGCATCGTCGGTCGCGCCTACAGCTGGCAGTTGCTCGAGCCGCAAGAGCATCATGGTCGGGCGCTGGAGAAGATCGGCGAAGACGGCAGCTGGCTGAAGCTGCGCTCTGCCAGTGGCACAGAAGGCTATGCGGCCGCCTGGTATCTGAGCGCGACTTCCCAGCACGAGAGCGAAGAAGTCTTCCCCGGCATCAATCCGGTCGGAGTCAATTTGGATATTTTTCATCCGCGCGGCAAACCAGCTCCATCCAAACTTGGTGGGTTGGGCTGGGTGCGCTTTGGCTACAATGTGTCCAACCGGCGTGGCTCGGAAGATATCAATGCCGCCTTGCAACGTTATCTGCCGCTTTTTGAGAAGTATCGCGCTGCCGGCTATCGCATCGTCGTCACCACCAGCCACCAGACTTATGGCGAAGGCAAGAACGAATTCTGGCCCTGGGAACAGATGACGGACGCCAAGTGGCAGCGGTTGATTCTCCGCTTCGCCGATATGATGCACGATATCTCTTCACAATGGGCCGGGCGCGACATCATCTCGGCCTGGCAGATCTGGAATGAGCCAGATTCATTGAGCGGTGTGGCATCTGTGCCGCTGCACGCGCGCAATTACGGCTTGATGTTCCGAGATGTCAAACGCGCCATCCGCAGCGCCGACAGCCGCGTGCAGGTCATCACAGCTGGTTTCAACAGCGGGCCTGGCCGCGGCAGCGCGTATGCACGCACCATGCTGCGTGAACTGCCAGCCGATGCGAGGCCCGACGGACTGGCTTTTCATCCTTATGGGCGCGGCGTCAATGGCCATCCATATTACTGCATGTTCGGGCATATTGACGAATCGATCTGGGCCTACAGCAGCGTGATGCCAGACAAGCCACTGTGGATCACCGAATGGGGTGTGCTGGATCGTGGCAATGACAACCCAGCAGATATCGCCCGCTATGCCCTCGGTTTTATTCGCTATCTCAAGCGCCAGTATCCGGGGCGCATCGCTGTGATGATTTGGTACGCCTGGTCGCAGGGCATGCACAACGGCTATGGACTGGTCGACCAGCATGGCAGGCCGCGTCCGCCACTAACCAAAGAATTCTTGTCGATTTGACGGCGGCGCCCCCTCGGTCCCCCCGAAAAGTCGGGCGGAAGCAAATGCCATCCCTTCGGTCCCTTCTTCAGGATGGGCTAGGGGCGAGCCAGTGGGTCGCCGGCTTATACGAATTGCACAAGCAATTGCCTGCGAGAACAGCCAACACAAGGTTATTCCTCTGTGGCAAAAGCCCATTTTTCCTTTGCGGCTCTCTGGCGCTACGATCTGCGACATTTGCACAATCGCTGGCATTCGCGCTACCATTACGGTATTGAAGACTGGCGAAAGAAGATTGCTCATGGTCAAGCGATTCCTGCTCGTAGCGCTCAGCCTCATTTTGGTCGTCAGCGCAGCCCCCTTTGCGCTTGCCGATGCCGACTGTGACACCAATGCCTCCCATTATGCCCGCGCCGTACAATTGCACGATATGGGCGATTTCACGCGCGCCTTGCGCCACTACAATTGCGCGCTCGCGGAGGATCCCGACAATCCCACCATTCCTGTCCTGATCGAAAACCTGCACGAAGATATCGCCAGCGCATCAAATGCTTGGTCTGCCGATGCGTCCACCTGTGATTCAGCCAGGGACCACAGTCGGCTTGGGCAGAATGCATACGCCCAGGGTGACAACGGGACGGCCCAGCTGCACCTGCAATGCGCGCTGCTGGCAAACCCGGACAATGCCGAAGCCGCAGAGCTGATGGGGCATATCCATATCAACCGCGGCAGCACGCACACCGCCAAGTACTATTACGACCGCGCCGCCGCTGCCCGTGCCGCCACAGCCGAAAAAGCGCCCGACCAGCAAGGCTTCGTCATGCCCGACTGGCTGACACCGTACGAAGTCGTGCCAGCCGCGGCCCAGCCCGAACCAGCGCCCGCGCCCTTCCAGCCCATTGTCATCTTCACGCAGCGCTCGCAACTGCTACGGCAAACCGATACCACGCTCATCATTCGCGATGGCGACACATTGACTTATTGGCGGCGCTTGCAATCGTTGTATGTCGAGCGCGTGCAAGTCCTTGTCAGCACGGGCGAAGTTACGCTCACGCTCTTTTCCCAGCGCGTCTATGCCATGTCGAGGGAAGCGCGGCTGACTATCCAGTTGCCGCCGCCGCAAGACAGCCAAGAACCTGGCTTGGGATTCGCTGATTACATCGACTTCGCCAACTGGTTCAGCAAGCGCGGCGAATGGCAGAGGGCGGCCAAATCATTGGAGCGCGCCCTGGAGTTGCAGCCCTATCATGATGATCTGCGCTGCCGTTTGGGCTTGGTCTATCAGGCGCTGGGCGATGACAGCGCGGCGCTGGCGCAATTCGACCATGTGATTTCGCGCGACCCCAGCAATATCTGCGCAAACGAAAACCGCCGGGCGGTGCTGCGCGCAGCCAATGCCGATGTGCAGAAAGCCGTGCCCGCGCCCCAAGCGGCCTCGCCCGCCCAGCCCATCGTCGAACGCGCCATGAGCTTCCGCAGCGCCAACAAGCTCTTCGCCGCCGCCAACACCTTGATTGAAGCGCTGGCTGTTGACTCCGCGCATAGTCAGGCACGTTGCGAATTGGCAAAAATCTACAGCGACTGGTCGAACTATGGCAGGGCACTGCGCGAATTCGAGCGCATCCTCGATCGGCAGCCAGGCAACGCCTGCGCAATCGGCGGTCGCCTCGCTACTATCGAAAACATGCTCTCGATGGTTGTGCCGCTGGTGGTAGAGGACTTCTTCTACCATGCGCGTGAATTCCTACGCATAGAAGCCTGGTCTCAGGCGCGCGACGCCTTTGAACGTGGCTTGGCGTTCGACCCGACGCGCAGTGATATGCGCTGTCAGCTGGGCATGGTTTATGCGCAGCTCGGCGACGATAGGTCCGCCCTGGCGCAATTCGACCGCGTGCTGGCGAACAACAGCCTGGATGCCTGCGCCCGCTCCAATCGCGATGCGCTGATGCAAAGTCTGCGCGGCGATTAGGCGTAAGACTTTGGCAAGAAATATGTTAGCCCTGCTTTAGCAATCACGCCTAAGCTGGGAACAACCGCAAACGAAAAAGGGCATACAGGTTATGCTCTTTTTCTAATCAGGAGGATGTCCATGAAGAAGTTGACGCTAATCGCGTTGATCTTGTTGCTCTTCACATTTTTCGCGCAGGCGCAGCGCAAGCCCGAGGATTTGTACGAAGGCGACTATCCCGCGCCCGAATTCCCGCCCGGATTGGACTGGATCAATATCGACGAGCCGCTGACTGTGGGCGGCTTGCAGGGCAAGATCGTCATACTCGATTTTTGGACTTATGGCTGTGTCAATTGCCTGCACATTATCCCTGTCCTGGAGCAGGTAGAGAGCAAATTTGCCGAAGAAGTGGTGGTCATCGGCGTGCATTCGGCCAAGTTCGAAACAGAAGGACAGACCGAGAATCTGCGCCAGATCGTCCAGCGCTATGGTGTGCATCACCCGGTCGTCAACGACAAGGAATTCGCCATCTGGCGCAATTATGGCGTGAATGCCTGGCCCACCGTCGCTGTCATCAATCCGCGCGGCATCCTGGTCGTCCGTCAGTCGGGCGAGATTCCCTTCGAGGCTTTTGACACCTACCTCAGTGGCATGATCGAGTATTTTGACGGGCTGGATGAAACGTTGATCGACCGCAGCCCCTTGCAGCTGGCTTTGGAAGGCGCGAGCGACCCCGGCACCCCGCTGCTTTATCCAGGCAAGGTGTTGGCTGATGCTGCGAGCGGCCGTCTTTTCATCGCCGACAGCAGCCACAACCGCATCGTCATCGCCGATATGGACAGTCATGAGGTGCTGGACATCATCGGCTCTGGCGCGCGTGGTTTTGCCGGCGGCGCATTTGACGCGGCGCGCTTCGACAAGCTGCAGGGCATGGCGCTGGATGGCGACTGGCTCTATATCGCCGATGTCAACAACCACGCCATCCGCCTGGCAGATCTGGCAGCGCGCGAGGTCATGACCCTGGCAGGCAATGGCAGCATGGGCCGCAGCCGCCTGCCCTTTGGACAAAACATCCCCAACCCGCTGGGCGTCTCGCTGCGCAGCCCCTGGGATGTCGAACTGGACGATGCGGGTCACCTGCATATCGCCATGGCTGGCACACACCAACTCTATGTCTACGAGCCAGCCACCAATCAACTCTTTCCGTCGGTCGGCAACGGGCGCGAAGCCAATCTGAACGGCGTCAGCCTGGCCAACAGCGAACTCGCCCAGCCCAGCGGTCTCTATTATGCCGGCGCGGGCAAACTCTACTTCGCCGACAGCGAAAGCAGCACCATCCGCTTGGCCGACTTCGAGCAGGACCTGGTTAGCGTCGTTTCTGGCACCACCGAAAACAGCCTCTTCGACTTCGGGGATATAGACGGCGAGCTGGGCACGAACCGTTTGCAGCACGCGCTGGGCATTGATGGCGCGCCCGATGGCACGTTGTATATCGCCGATACCTACAACAGCCGCATCAAGATTATCCCGGCCGGCGAAACCGGCACAGAAACGTTGGCTGGGCTGGGTGGCGCGGGTGGATATGCCGATGGCGATGTCGGCCAGGCCGAATTCGATGAACCCGGCGGCTTGAGCTATGCAGAAGGCGTCTTGTACATCGCCGATACCAACAACCATGTCATTCGCATGATTGATCTGGAAGCAGGCACTGTCGACACATTGCGTTTCCCAAATCCCGAAGCGCTGGTCATCGATGCCGAGGCGCTGACCCTGCTGGGCGGCAATCAAGGCGATGAGGCGCTAACACGCCTGGAACCGCAGCAAGTCGCCGCCGGCGAGGGCGCATTGAACCTGCAGCTGAGCTTTGCCGACGATCTCAAAATCAATCCGCTCATCGACAGCCAATTGGTGCTTACGCAGGATGGCCAAGCGCTGGCAGAGGCTGTGCTGGCGCAGAATGTCTTCAGCCTGCCCATCACATTTGTCGAGGGCGGCGGCAATCTGCATGCCGAACTGACGCTCTACTATTGCCGCGAAGGCGCAGAGGCGCTGTGTTACATTGAAAGTGTCCGCTGGGACATTCCTTATGAAACGGCGGAATCGGCAACGCAAAGCGAGATCGTGCTGGCGCGGCAGATCAATGCGCCGGAGGTATAAGCTCAGCCCCCTGCAAAATCTTGACAAACCTTCCCCCTGACTTTTCGGGGGGACTGAGGGGGGTTGGCGGACGACCCAATGGCTCGCCCCTGCACCGACCTGTCGAGGGCGAGTCGGTTCATCGCGCGCCAATAACCACGCTGCCTTCGCGCAATTCGCCGCCGCGCACGAAAGCCATGCCGATCGTGTCGCCCACTTTCAGCCGCGCCAGCGCCATCTGCAGTTCGTCGATTTCGGCGATGGCTTCTTTGTCTAGCGCCACCAGGATATCGCCAACCAGCATGCCAGCCGAAGCAGCCGGGCTGTCCGCTTCTACCGAGACGACCAGCAAGCCCGTCTCTTGCTCCAGCGCATCGGCGATAGCATCGGGCAATTGCGCTGCTTGCACACCCACGCCAATATAGCCGCTGTGAATCATGCCATCTGTCAAGAGCGCCGCGACCGAGCTACGCAAAGTAGATACGGGCACGGCGACGCCGACACCCCCGCCGAAACCAGATGTAACCATGCCGTAGGCGTCTCCATCTGCGCCGAGCAGGACGCCGCCGGAAAAACCGGGGTACATGGTGAGGTCCAGCTGCAGCAGCCCGTCTGCCACCGCGAAGCCGCCCCGTTCTCTCATTCGTCGTCGCCATTTGTCATGCCTCCTGCGGGGTCGCTTGGCCCTTTCCATTTGTCCCCTGGCCATTCTCATTTGCCGCCGCCGGGCATCTTGCGCTTGAACAAGGCCACTGACGATGCCGGCGCTGGCACGGATGCTTCGTGGGCGCGCCACCGCCATCGCCAGATTGCCAACGCGCAGGCTGTCGTCCACCCAGTTCGCCGGGCTCAGCGCGCCTTCCACCCGCAGCAGCGCCAGGTCATTGCGCGGATCACGCCCGACCAGCTGGGCAGCATGCTGCTCGCCATTCGCCGAACCGATTGTGATATCCTCGTCGTTTTCCACGACATGATGCGCGGTTAGGACCAGGTCTTCTGCCCAGGCGATGCCACTGGCCGGCAACCGGCGACGCGCATCCACCCGCAGCACACTGTCCGCAGCGTCCGCCACCAGCTCTGCCATGTCGTTTGATAGCGACTTCAGTGCTTCTGTCATGCAATTCTCCTTTGCTTCATCTGCCTCGCCTTCATTGTGCTCCGAAGCGGCGCGCCGACGCATCACACCAATGGCGAGGCTGCGCCTGTCCATTTGGGCAGGTCATCAACGCGCATTCGACCGCCTCGCCAGCCCGCCACTGTGCTAGAATGGCGCTCTTTGCGCTATAGAAAAGAGTAATTGTGAGCTTGATTCAGTTGGCGGCGCTGTTGTCGCTGGGCGCAATCTGGGGTGCGTCTTACATATTCATACGCGTGGCGGTTGAGCCATTTGGACCGCTCTTCCTGATGTTCGTGCGCGTCTTGCTAAGCGGGCTGATCCTGGTGGCCTATGCGCGCTTGCGGACTGTGCCGCTCAATATCCGCGGTCATTGGCGACAATTCCTGCTGCTGGGCTTTTTGGGTTCTGCCTTGCCATTTTCGCTGATCGGCTGGGCAGAGCTGACGGTGACAGCGTCCATGGCGGCTATTTTGATGTCTACCACGCCGCTATTCACCACGATTGTCGCGGCGATCGGCTTGGGCGAGCGACTGACGGCTGCCAAGCTGCTGGGTGCGCTGATGGGCATCATCGGCGTTACGATCACGGTGGGCGGCGCAGAAATGGAACTGACGCCCGATGTCATCGCGGCGACGCTGGCGCTGCTGACAGCGACATTGAGCTATGCCTGTGGCGGCGTCTTTGCCAAGCGCGCCTTCTCTGGCTTGAACAACCTGTCGATGTCTTGCGGGCAGTTGCTGGCGGCATCGTTTGTGCTGGTTGCGCCCTCGTTCGCCAACCTGCCCAGCCACAGCATACCCGAAGAAGCCGTCTGGGCGGTCCTTGCGCTGGTGGTCCTTTGCACTGCTTTCGCCTATCAGCTGTATTACTACTTGCTCATACACGCCGGTCCCATCAACGCGCTGACTGTCACCTTGCTGGTGCCGGTCTTTGGCGTGCTTTGGGGCGCGCTGCTGCTGGGAGAAATCATCAGCCCAGGCATGTTGGCCGGGCTGGTCATTGTGCTTTGCAGCGTGGGACTTGTGACGGGGATGATCTCGCCGCGTAGACGAACTATGCGGAGGGCGCAGCCTGCCTGAGCCAGACAAGCCGCGCCGCGATATCACATATTCAGCGCGTCGTAGCCAGGTCCCTGGGTGAAGAAGTCGTAATTGGGCGGGATATCGGGCGTCAGGTCGATGATGTCGCCTTCTTCGTGCTCGATGATAACCTTGGCGTCATGGGGCACGCGTTCTTGCCCTTCCATCATCTCGTAATCGGTCGGCACTTCTTCTTCGACGAAGATGGCTTCGAAGGGGCATTCGGGGATGCAAGCGCCGCAATCAATGCAGGTATCCGGGTCGATATAGAACCAGGGCCACTCGTTTTCGGGTTTGCCACCGATGATGCACTCGACCGGGCAAACTTCAACGCAAGCGCCATCGCGCAGGCACAAGCTGGTGATGATATGAGTCATGCTAGGCTACTCCTTGCTCGTTTCATCAAGCTGGCTATCAGCGAAGATCTCGAGCCGCTTTGTCCACCTCTACCGTTATGCTAACGCAGAATGCAGCGCGTTACCAGCGTATTTATCGCAACTTACCCCCCAAATTCAAGGGTGATTCGTCGCGCCTGTTTCGTTACAATCCGCCCCAGCCCAGGCTCCAGTAGCTCAGGGGACAGAGCATTGGTTTCCTAAACCAAGTGTCGCAGGTTCGAATCCTGCCTGGAGCGCTAGACCGCCACTGTCATGGACTTCGCCGTGATAATCGCCTGCGCGGCAGCGGCGAATGTTTCCAGTTCCAGCGCGCCGGCATCTTCGTCGCCCCGCAAGCGCAGGCTCACTGTCCGCGCCGCCACATCGCGGTCGCCCACGATCAGCAGCCAGGGGACCAGCATGGCGCGGTGCTGGCGGATCTTGGAGCGCATGTTGCGGTCCTTGGTATCTGCCTGCACGCGCATGCCACGCGCCTTCAGCAGGGCAGATACCTCCTGCGCATAGTCGTTGTGCGTCTCGCGGATGGGGATGACGACAGCTTGCAGGGGCGCTAGCCAAGGCGGGAATGCGCCGGCAAAATGCTCAATGAGGATGCCGATGAATCTCTCCAGGCTGCCGAAGGGCGCGCGATGGATCATGACCGGACGCTTGCGACTGTTGTCGCTGTCGACATATTCTAGGTCGAATCGCTGTGGCAGGTTGTAGTCGACCTGCACCGTGCCCAGTTGCCATTCGCGCTTCAATACATCGCGCACGATGAAGTCCAGCTTGGGCCCATAAAAGGCGGCTTCGCCCGGCTCGATATGATAGGCCAGGTTCAGTTCTTCGCAGGCGCTGATGATGGCGGCGGTGGCAGCTTCCCACAGGTTGGCGTCGCCCACATATTTGTCGCTGGATGGGTCGCGCGTGCCGACTCGAGCGCGGAAGTCAGTCATGCCCAGCGCGCCAAAGACATCTTGAATCAGGTGCACAACGTCCTTGAATTCGTCCAGCAGTTGTTCGGGCCGCACGAAGAGATGCGCATCGTCGACCGTGAAGCCGCGCACGCGAGTCAATCCGCGCAACTCGCCCGACTGTTCGTAGCGATACACCGTGCCAAATTCGGCATAGCGCAGCGGCAAATCTCGGTATGAACGCGGCTGGCTGGTGTAGATGCGGCAGTGATGCGGGCAATTCATGGGCCGCAGCATGAATTCGTCGCCATCGACATCAATGGGACTGTACTGGCTGTCGGCATAATAAGGATAATGCCCAGAGGTCTTGTAGAGTTCAATGTTGCCCAGATGCGGCGTGATGACGGGCAGATAGCCGCGCTCGACCTGAATATCGCGCAGCCAACGTTCCAGCGTATCGCGCAGGGTCGTGCCAGCCGGCAGCCACAGCGGCAGGCCCTTGCCCACCATGGAGTCGATGATGAAAAGATCCAGTTTCTCGCCCAGAACGCGGTGGTCGCGCTTGGCGGCTTCTTCGAGTTGTTTGCGATGTGCAGCCAATTCGTCGGGACTGTGCCAGGCTGTGCCATAAATGCGCGTCAACTGCTGGCGATTCTCGTCGCCCCGCCAATAGGCGCCCGCCGGCGGACGCAATGTAATGCTGACAGCTTTGGGGTTGATTTCGGCAGTGCTGGCCACATGCGGTCCGCGACACAAGTCGGTGAAGCCGCGCTGCGTATAGACGCTTAGCTGGGCGGCTTTGTCATCCGCCAGCAAGTCGTCGATCAACTCCAGCTTGTAGGGTTGGTCGTGGAAGAGTTCGCGCGCTGCGTCTGGCGCAACATCGCGGTATTGGAATTCGTGCTTGCCCGCCAAGATCTTGCGCATGCGCCGCTCGACCCACTTGATATCGTCAGCGCCGATCGGCTGCGGCAGGTCAAAGTCGTAATAGAAGCCGTCTTCGATGGGTGGACCAATGGCGGTCTTGGCAGTGGGGAAGCGCTCCAGCATCGCCTCTGCCAACACATGGGCGGCCGAATGACGAATCTTGTACAACTGGCTGTCTTTGTAGCGTTCGTAGGACATGCGGGTATCTCGCTGGCTGCTAGGTATTGGACGCTATTGTAAACAACAGTTTGCTAGCGTGTAGGGCAGAACGTGGCCGTCAGCCGCTGAGCACCAGCACCTCGTCAATGACGGCTTGGGCGATTTCCTGGGTGGCGAATTGCTTTTCGTCGGCGGGCTCGTCGTGGGTGACGCGCGTGAACAGGCTCTCAAAGACATCTTGCGCGACCAGGTTGTCGATTGTGTCTTCAATGATCTCCAGCTGCAGCTGCTCGACGATGATATGTGGCGTATCCAGCACGGCATAACGCACGGGTGGCGTCTCGGGGATGGAACCTGTGACCATCCAGGTCAGCTGCAGCTGGCGATGAATATAGGCGACAGTGGCGAAGAGCGCAGTATAGACCGTGCCGTCTTCCATGCGCACAAGGACATCGCAGGCGTCGCCGTCTTCGAGCGGCTCGCAAAAGACCTCGTCGGGCACGATCATGATCTTATCAACTGCGTCGGCTGGCATCATCTTATCCCGTCTCAACAAGCACTGTTTTCTATAGCGAAGAGCATCCACGCGCGTACACGATTCAGCATAGCACAAGACGGCGGGCACTTGCAAAAGATTTTATAATGCGAGAGTGATGAATTTGCTGGATACAGGCACCCCCCTCGGTCCCCCCGACAGGTCAGGGGGAGGCAACGGCACACGCGGATTCTGTCGACAGGTCGGGGATGGGGAAACGCCATATACACGGAATTCGCCATTCCTCATAACGCCACGTTTTGCCGCCGCACAGAATTGCCTATACGATTCTGATGCGCCTGGCATAAGATAAGCCAGCAGAGTTGCCAGCGAGGTAGAAGCATGAGCGAAGACAAGCGCGATCATCCTTTGTATCAGCAGCGCTCGCAGCCCGCAAATGCTCGCAAAGCACCGCCCCAACTGCGCGCGGAAAGACCGCTGCTGACCTATCTGCTGGTTGCCTTGCTGGTTGCGATCTATCTGGCAGGCTGGCTGCTGCCCGAGCTGGGAAGGCAGTTGCTCTTGCAGGGCGCGCTGATCCCCACCGCCATCATAGAAGGCGGGCAGGTGTATCGCTTGTTCACCGCCATGTTTTTGCACGCCAGCCCGGGGCATATCTTCTTCAACGCCTATGCCCTCTATATTTTCGGCAGCGGGCTGGAAACGCTCTTCGGGCGCAGGCGGCTGTTGCTCATCTATTTGCTGGGCGGCTTGAGCGGCTCGCTGCTGAGTCTGGCGCTGGGCGGGCTGGTCGGCTGGTCGGTTGGTGCGTCGGGGGCGGTCTTCGCCCTGTTTACGGCACAGGCGCTGCATCTGCATCTGCATCGCGCCCTGTATGTCAATGTGCGCGGCAAGCTGCGTCACATGCTCTTCATCATCGGCATCAACCTGGTCCTTGGCTTCATGCCCGGCTCGCGCATCGACAACTGGGGGCATATCGGCGGCATGCTGGGTGGGCTGCTGCTGGCTTGGCGGGTTGCGCCGCGCTTCCCCCCGTTGAGGATGCCCCTTCGCTCGCTGCGAGACCTGGCGCGCACCGATACGAACCCGCTGCGTTTGCAAGCGCCGTTCGTCGTGCTCTACTGCGGCGGACTAATCGCTCTCATTGCGCTGGTCATCTTCGTTCGCGTTGTCTGACTGTGACACCTGATAGCGCAACAAGGCGATTTGCTGCGCCGCTTCTTTGTTTTCTCGCGTCAGCCGCGTGATGACCATGGAAAAGTACAGCTGGATGGACAGCAGGAAGAGCAGCGCCAACAAAAAGAGCAGGTTGGTCGGGTCGTAGATGTTCAGGACCGCCGCCAGCTGATGCAGCAGGTCGCGCCAGATGCCCAGCAGCAGCATCACCACCGCCGTGCCCAGCCACAGCAGCGAATACTCCTCGCTCAGGTGCCGCCGCCTCACCAGCTCCAGCACGACCAGCAGCGCCACCAGCGCCGCGCCCACCGTGAAAATCATCGAGCGGTCAATCATGGTTTCCGTCCCTTGCCTTGCCACGTCTTACTGTACTGTAGCGCAAAATGGCAACCATCCCGTGCCGATTAGCGGGCAAAAAAGCCGCTGCGCTGTTCCATCGCGTATTCGCCCTCTACGCGCCACCCTTCCGCTTGTACTATGGCGCTGGCCAATCCGTTTACACTGCTCGAGCCACGCATGCCACAGCCACTCATCGAACTCTGTGGGTCTGCCGAGATGCCACTTATGCATCTGATGCCAGCCAATGGCTTCCCGCCACAGTGCTATTTGCCGCTTCTGGAGGCGCTGCCGGGTTATCGCGCCTTCTGCCTGCCGCCGCGCGCCTTATGGGGCGATCAAGCCGTGCCCGCTGGCTACCGTGGCTGGGACGAAGCAGCCGATGATCTGCTGGCTGGTCTGGAGGCGCACAAGTTCCATGACAGCGTGGCGATCGGTCATTCGCTGGGCGGCGTCGTGTCCATGCTGGCGCTGATGAAGCAGCCTTGGCGTTTCCGCGCCTTGATCATGCTCGACCCCGTCCTGTTGCCGCAGCAAGCGCTACAGATCTTCGAACGCGCCTGGCAAGATGGCAGCATAGAGCAGTTCCCGCTGGTGCAGGGCGCGCGCCGCCGCCGCCGCAAGTTTGACAACCAAGCCGATGCTTTTCGGCGTTTTCGTGCCAAGCCGATCTTCGCAGATTGGACAGACGAAGCGCTGTGGCTCTATGTGCGGCAGGGCACGAAAGCGAGCGCAGACGGACGCGGCCTTGAGCTGGTTTGGAGCGGGGATTGGGAGGCGCATTACTTCGCCACGGTGCATCGGCGCATCTGGCAAGATCTGCCCAAGCTCAATGGCATTGCGCCCACGTTGTTGGTGCGTGCGCGGGGCAGCGATACATTCCCCGATTCCGTGCTTGGGCAGGCGCGCGACTTGCTGCCTGCGGCGCAATTTGTCGAACTGGACGGGCAGGGGCATCTCTTCCCCCTGGCTGCGCCCGAATTGACTGCGCAGGTCATCGAGAAGTGGCTGGCGGAATGCCGAATCCCTTGACAGGGCGCGCTGGTCTCGCTACACTGCCAAATCCAATACGTTTCTGCCGAGATAGCTCAGTTGGTAGAGCATCGCACTGAAAATGCGGGTGTCCCCAGTTCAAGTCTGGGTCTCGGCACAAAGAAGACTCACAAGACAAGTGGGTCTCTTTTTTTGCAGAGGACAGCAGGCTTAACCGAATCCTCAAGCGTTGGTACGATATGGCGCAGTCCGCAAGCGACCCGCTGCCTATGAAGACCATCCTGCTCATCTCGCGCTGCCCGCCATACCCTGCGCATCTCGGCGATCGACTCATCATCTGGCATCTGGCGCGCGAGCTGCACAAACGCGGATTTACAATCGACTTGCTGGCGCTGCACGACCGCGCCGAAGATCCGCAGCATATTGAGCGCTACCGCGCGTTCTTCCGCCATATCCAGTTGATTCCCGAGCCGCCTCGCAGCAACCTGGGCTATTTGCGCCGCTTGCTCTGGCCGGGCGCGCGCTTTGCTTCTTCGCCAGAATCGAGTTTTTGTCCGGCGCTTTGGCAGGCAATCGCGGATCATCTCAGCCGCAATGAAGTTGACCTTGTGCATTGCTTCGGCAGCGTCACCGTGTATGAGTTCCTGCCACTTTTTGCCCACCTGCCCAATTTGATCGTGCCCTATGAGTCGCACAGCCTCTTTTTGCGTTCAGCTGCGCAACAGGGCGACCTTCGCGCGACTGTCATGCTGCCGCTGGTTCGGCGCTTTGAGCGCTTCATGTTCACGCCCTTCGACCGCACAATCGTCATCTCTGATGTTGACGCCGCTTTGCTGCGCGACTTGCAGCCGGCCTTGCGAGTGGAGGTCATTCCCAATGGCATCGACCTCGCTCAATTCCGTCCGAGCGCGAGCCATCGCGACCGAAACACATTGATCTTCGTGGGCAACTTCGCCTATGCGCCCAATCAGGATGCTGCCCGATTGTTGACAGCGCAGGTGCTGCCAGCTGTGCGCGAAAAGCTGCCCGAGGCGCGATTGCAGTTGGTCGGCGCAAATCCGCCCGACTGGATGCGCGCGCTGGCGAATGAGCACATTGAAGTTACCGGCCGCGTCGCCGATGTCGCCCCTTATCTGTCTGGCGCTGCCGTATTCGTGTGCCCCTTGCGCATCGGCGCGGGTTTGAAGAACAAAGTGCTGGAAGCGCTGGCTGTGGGCACGCCGGTCGCCGCAACGCAGCTGAGCGTCGATGGCATCGCTGTTGTTCATGAGGAGTCGGCATGGATAGCGCCGGTCGACCAATTGGCGGAGGCGGTGATTCGCCTGCTGGGCGACGAGGCGCTGGGCGCCAAATTGTCACAGAAGGGCAGGCAACTGATTGAAGCCGGCTACACCTGGGCGCGGACCGCGGATGCCTACGAGCGGCTGTATAGCGAGATCTGCGCGCCGACCTAGACGATCATCAACTGGTCGCGCTCTGGCAAGGCTGGGAAGGGCGCCTGCGGCAACGTCTGATACCAATAGGCGACCGACGCGATGTCATCTTGCAGCGGCAGATAGCGGCGGTTGTAGCCCCAGCCCAGCGCCTGCATGGTGACGCGCAAGTCCGCGTGGAAGCGGATGGGGTCGCTGATGTGCCAGCGGTACATGCCCATGCGCAGCTGACTGCGATAATCGCCATCGCCGCGAATGACCTGGTGAAAGCCGGCATAGGGCGTCGTGAAGGTCACATAGCCTTCATTGTGGCGCGGGCTGGGGTCGAAGTTGTAAGAACCGCAGAAGTAATCTTCGGTGCCCGTGCCGCAGATGGTCGGATATTCATCGCCATCCAGGTAGAACTTCAGCTCGCCTTCGCCCCACCAGCCGTTGTTGTTCGCGCCCCAAGCCACATACGTGCCTACATAGTGCCCGCGGCCGCGGATGCCATCGACGATCGTATAAACTTCTTTGTAGGGCAGGGGATTGACGCGCCGGAATTGCGCATGAAAGTAGGCCGCGTCGTCCGGCACGTCGGTCAACGTATAGTTAACCTGATAATAGAGCGTCAAGTCTTCTTCGGCGATATTGCTGATGGTCATGCGGCAGTGGCGGCGGAAGGGCATCTCCCAATAGCAATTGAAGGCGCTGCCCGGATTGACGCAGATGGGCAGCGATGACACCTGCGCATACTCCCCCCAGCCCACCGCGAAGAAGTCGCCCAGCGGGCATTCCACAGATGGCGTTTCACTGCCATCCCAATAGATGCGCAGAATGATGAATCGCCAACTGCTGCCAGATGGCGTCAGCCACATCTGCTGGATGGCGCCAGGACCCTCGATGTCGGCCATGGTGAAGGTCTCGCCAGCCGCGATGCGCACCGAAGGCGACACTTTCCAGCCATGCCCCAGATCGCGCGCTGCCTGGCTGCCCGTGCCATCGTCTGCCATGCCGCCCGCCCCTTTTGCGCCAGAGAAATTCTCCGCGCTGATGGAGCGAGTCTGCGCTTGTGAAAGGCGCGACAGATTGCCCATATGCATGCCGAGTCCGTTGAACTTGCTCATGGAAGTCCTCTCCTAGCACCCATTTCATCCCTCTCTCTTTATGGGGTCGGGGTGGGGGTTCGCGCCAGGTTGTCAAAATGCAGCTGAAATCCCTTGCAGACCTCGCTGTGCGAGCCAACATAAACATAGCTGATCGTGTCGCCCGAATAGGTCAGACTGCCGGCTTTGGCGCAGGGATCGATGCTCACATTCTGGGCGCTGGCATTGCTTTCCTGCCCCCCCAACGCGCAGTTGATGAGTTCCTGGTTGATGCGCGACTGGTTTATGACCATGGCTGCGCCGACGCGCGGCGCCAGCAGATTGGAGCTGTCTCCTTGATAGAAACGAGCGGCGATCGCGCCCCGATCCTCGAAGCACTGCAAAATCTGCTCCAGCTTGGCGATAGCCGCCGTAATGCCGATCTGCCCGCCCAGCATGGCTGAGCCGCCCACCGCTGCAAACGCCCCGTCAATGGTCGTGTCGACATCTGAGGCGGTGTATGCCGACAGATTGGGCAGCAAACGCTGTGCCGAGGTGGCATCGTTGGCGACATTGCCCGTCTCTCTGCAAGCCGACAGCATGGGCAGCAGCAGGCAGAGCAGCGCGAACAGGTGCAGCGATTTCAACAGACAGTCTCCCGGGCAACACGAGACTTCCAACACGCGCATTGTATCAGATATCGCAATAGCTCGCGTTGGATTTCGCCGCCAGCCCAGACGCACTGTGCTACACTGATGCGATAGTCACCAAAGCGAGAGAATTGACGATTTATGAAGCTGCTGCGTTATGCAATTGACGGCGAAGTGCATATTGGCGTCTTGCATGGTGACGAAATCATGCGACTCGGCGTCCGCAACATGACTGAACTGATGCTCGCGGATGCTGCCTTTGTAGAAACTGGCATGCTCGACAATCTGGCCGATGCGCGCATCCTGCCGCCGCTGCTGCCGGGCAAGATCTTGGCGATCGGACGCAACTATGCCGAACACGCCCGCGAGCTGGACAATGAAATCCCGCAAGAGCCGCTGGTCTTCGCGGTCATGCCCAGCGCTGTCATCGGGCACGGTGAGGTTATCGAATGGGAGCGGACAATCACGCAGCAGGTCGATTGGGAAGGCGAGCTGGCGGTGATCATCGGGCAGACGGCGCGCAAGATCAGCGAGTCTGACGCGCTGGACACTGTCTTCGGCTACACCATCGCCAACGATGTATCGGCTCGTGATTTGCAGACACGCGATAAACAATGGACGCGCGCCAAAGGCATGGACACCTTCTGCCCGCTGGGCCCCTGCATCGTAACCGCAGATGACATCCCCGACCCACAGGCGCTGCAAATCCTTACATCAGTGGACGGCGTGGAAAAGCAGAATGGCAGCACAGCCGATATGATCTTTGATGTCCGCTTTCTCATCGCGCATTTGTCGCGCGCCTTTACGCTCAATCCCGGCGACATGATCTTGACCGGCACGCCATCGGGCGTCGGCAAGGCGCAGAAACCACCGCAATTCCTGGGCGAGGGCAGCGAAGTCAGCATAACTATCGAGCCAATCGGCAAACTGACGAATCGCTGCACTGTGTTATAAATGCTTAAACTCACCGCAGAGGCGCAGAGGGCACAGAGGGTGATGTAGGGGCGCTGGGTCGCCCAAATCATGATAAGATCGGCGGGCAATCCAAGGCTCTCCCTTATAATCATTTTTCTCTGCGTCTCAGCGCCTATGTGGCAAAAACTCTGTGCCCTCTGTGGTAAAATCCAAAAATGCCAAAAGCAATCACGATAGAAGACATCCGCGTCATCCTGACGCAGCCGGGCAAATCGCGCCTGTGCATCGTCAAGATCATCACTTCCGAGCCGGGTCTATATGGCTTGGGCTGCGCCACTTTCACACAGCGCATATTCGCTGTCGCCACAGCCATCGAGCGCCACCTGAAGCCCTTTCTGCTGGGCCGCGATGTCGAGCGCATCGAAGAAATCTGGCGCATGTCCATGGTGCATGGCTACTGGCGCAATGGTCCTGTGCTGAACAACGCCATCAGCGGAGTCGATCAGGCGCTGTGGGATATCAAGGGCAAGCGCGCTGGCATGCCCGTCTGCGACTTGCTGGGCGGGAAGCTGCGCGAGGGCGCGCATGTCTATGTGCATGCCGACGGCGGCAGCAAAGAAGAAGTCGCCGATAATGTGCGCGCTTATATAGAACAGGGCTTTCGCTTTATTCGCGTGCAGCTGGGCGGTTATGGCGGGCAGGGCAGCGGCATGGTCAAGCCTAAGAACGCGCCGGCCGGCGCTTATTTTGACCCGCGCGATTATTGCCGCAACATGCTGGATATGATCGCCCATGTGCGCGCAGAGGTCGGCGCAGAGGTCGAGTTGCTGCACGATATCCACGAGCGGCTCGCGCCCATCCATGCTGTCGAATTCGCCAAAGATGTCGAGGGGTTTAAGCTCTTCTTCCTCGAGGATGCGCTTGCGCCAGAAGACATTGACTGGTTTCGCCACATTCGTGGAGCTTGCGCCACGCCCTTGGCTATGGGCGAGCTGTTTAACAACCCGCAGGAATGGCAATTGCTGATTCAAGAGCGACTGATCGACTTCATCCGCATGCACATCAGCCAGATGGGTGGCATCACGCCGGCGCGCAATGTCGCTATCTTCGCGGATTTATACGGCGTGCGCACCGCCTGGCATGGTCCCAGCGACACTTCGCCAGTCGGGCATGCCGCCAACCTGCAGCTGGATTTGTGGCATCCCAACTTTGGGGTGCAAGAATGGTATCAGCCGTCCGCCCTGGACTACGCGATCTTTCCCGGCTTGCCGATTGTGGAAGACGGCTACTTGTATGCCAATGATCAGCCGGGGCTGGGCATAGAAATTGATGAGGCGCTGGCGGCGAAGTATCCCTGCCAGGATATCGTCGAAGAATGGACGCAGACGCGCCTGCCCGATGGCAGCCCGACGCGGCCCTGAACGCCTTGCGCGCAAATGGGGAGTGGTGAAGGTGTTGATGTGTTCCTCATTTCCCCCACCCTAAATCCCTCTCCAGCCTGTGGACAGAATCCACGCGCGCGCTTTGCCTCCCCCGACTTTTCGGGGAGACCGAGGGGAGCGCCTGTATCCAGCAAATTAGCCACTCCTTCTTCTCCCGCCCTATTGACAGATTTCGATTTTATATTATAGTACACATAGTCGCGTAATCATTCACTACGAGGAAGACGGAGCATGATGAGAGTCCGACCGCGCGCTAGTTCATTTACCTCCACTCCACCCCCCCCCCCCCCCCTGTAACATCATTTAATAATAGTTCGCGCCACCGATTCGGGGTTGTTCTCAACGCAAGTCCACTCCGCAAACTGATTATTCTGGCTTCGCTCTTCCTGCTGCTGCCGCTGCAACCGGCCGAAGCCGCCAAAATCCGGGTAGGTGACAACTGCCGGCTGCGTCGAGCGATTGCCTCTGCCGTCTACAATGTCCAGCAAAGCAATACCAAGTGCGTCCCCGGCGACGACAAAGAAGACACCATCATCTTGCCCAAGAACAAGACTGTCTTTTGGGACGGCGATCCGATTTCTGATCACATCATAGGATCCGTCACGATTAAAGGCAATGGAAGCACGATCAACTATAGTGGTAATAAGGGTACTCTGTTTGCGGTGCGATCCGATAGCACTCTCACCCTCAATAATGTGACCATTACCAATATAAACAATGTCGGCTTCAATCGGGACGGCACCGCCATCTATGTCCAAGCGGGCGGTACGGTGATTCTCAACAACAGCACGGTCTCTAACAACACAGTCAGCAGGAATGGCGGCGGCATCTATGTCAACGGCGGTACGGTGACCCTCAACAACAGCACGGTCTCTGGCAACACAGCCGGCACTGACGGCGGCGGCATCTATGTCGCGAGTGGCGCGCTGACCCTCAACAACAGCCGGATCACTGGCAACACAGCCGGCTCTAATGGCGGCGGCATCTATGTCGCGAGCGGCTCGCTGACCCTCAACAACAGCACGGTCTCTGGCAACACAGTCAGCACTGGGGGCGGCGGGATCTACATGGGGAACGGAACCTTGAACATCGCGAACAGCACTATTTCCGGCAATAAGGCGGATGCTTCTGGTATAGGAGAGGGTGGCGGCCTCTACATCTACGCTGGAGCCGCAGCCACCCTCAGACATGTTACCATCGCCAAGAACGAAGCAAAGACAGTAGGCAGCGGTATTTATAAAGCGGCTGGAAGTACGCTTAACCTGTATAACAGCATCATCGCCGATAGCGAAACGGGCCAGGATTGCTGGCTTGAGCCAGTGCAAGAGGGCGCAACCCCCGTCACGATAGAGGAGAATGCCGGCAACTTAATCGAGGATACTAGCTGTCCGAACGAGACGGTGGCGGTGAGGGGCGATCCCAGGCTCGGTCGTCTGGCCGGCTCGCCGCCGTATCACTCCTTGGCCTCCGGCAGCCTGGCCCGCGACGCGGCTGATCCCGCCCACTGCCTGGACGAAGACCAGCGCGGCAGAGCCCGGGGAGAAACCTGCGACATCGGCGCGTTTGAATGGCATCCGCCGCCGCCAGCGGAGAAAAGCGGCAGCAGCGAATATATCGCGCCCGGACCCACGCCGACCAAAAAACCGACAGTCTGCAGCGGCGAGATACTGAACCTGGGCGGCGATATTCGGGTGTCCGCCACCCACGGTCTCTGCAGCGGCGCGCAGTTTCAGCGCATTGGCGCTCGCGGCATCGGCATTCAGTGGATCATCGACGCCGGCTTCATCGACGCGGTGGATGCCTGGAGTTGGGTCGAGCAGGGCGTGGAGGTCTGCTTCCGGCGGGATAGCGGCAAATTTCTCTTCCTGGACGCGGCGACTTCCCCGCGCGCCATTTCAGAATTGCCGGCTTACAACGTGGACGGCTGGGTCTGCGCGAGTTTCAACCGTCCTGGCAGCATCGTGCTGATGCCGGGTCCGCCCGTTCCCGCGCCCACCACAGTCGCGCCGACCAACCAGATTCTGCAAGACTGCATGGTGACGACGACGCACATACTCAACTTCCGCCAGTCGCCCGGCGGCGAGCGTCTGCATTTCGTGGATCCTTGGGGCGCGCAAATCGCCGGCTTGCTGCCCTCCAATGTGACGTTGACGGCGCTGGAGCGGACGGCCGACTGGTTCAAGGTCGATTATCACGGCACGCAGGGCTGGATCAGCGCTGATTATGTGACGCCGGTGGGCGATTGCGGCTAGCAGGGCGCGAAATTCCTTGTAAAACTCCCCCACCCTAAATCCCTCTCCAACCTGTGGACAGAATCCGCGCGCGTGCTTTGCCTCCCCCTGACCTGTCGGGGGGACCGAGGGGGGTAGAAAAAAGGTGTCCGTTCAGGGTTGCGCTGTCCATGATTCGCCACTCCCCGCAAATGGATTTGTAAGGGCGACTGACGGCCAGTCTCTACGCGCACTATCAAGTCGCCCCATTGATCTTGCCCGAAAACGGGCGACCTGGTAAGCTGCCCTGCAAGATTCGTCACGATAGAGGACACAGAGAATTACGAGAGAATCTCCGGATTGCACACATTCGCAGCTACCCCCTCAAGCAAGTAATCGACAATCAACTGCGCCGCTTCGACCGCGACAGTCACTTGCGCGTCGGCGGTGCTGGCAGCCAGGTGTGGCGTATGGATCACATTGGGTAAGCCCAGCAGCGGATTGTCGGGCGCGGGTGGCTCTTGAGCATAGACATCCAGTGCTGCGCCGGCAACCCGGCCACTTTGCAGCGCATCCGCCAGGTCGGCCTCGTTGATGAGCGCGCCGCGAGCCGCATTGATGATGCGCAGGCCCTCTTTCATCCGCGCGATGCTGTCTGCGTTGATCATGCCGCGGGTTTTATCGGTAATCAGCGCGTGCAAGGTCAAGAAATCGGCTTGGGCATAGACCGCATCCAGTGACAGCAGCGGCACAGCCAGGTCCTGCGCAATTTCTGGCGGCAGGTAGGGATCGTGCGCCACGACAATCATCTCAAAGGCTTGGGCACGCTGCGCAATCGCCCCTCCGATGCGCCCCAAACCGATGATTCCCAGGGTCTTGCCGCGCAGCTCGATGCCGCCGAAGAGCTTGCGATCCCAGCGGCCAGCCGCCAGCGAGGCATGCCCCTGCGGAATGTGCCTTGCCAGCGCCAGCATCAATCCAAGTGTGTATTCGGCCGTGGAGATGGTGTTGCCGCCCGGCGTATTCATCACCAGCACGCCGCGTCCAGTTGCGGCCGCCAGGTCAACATTGTCGACGCCCACGCCCGCTCGCGCGATGACACGCAATTCTTTGGCTGTCGCCAGCAACTCGGCATCGGCGCTGACGCCACTGCGGATAATCAGCGCATGGGCATCGGCAACCGCGTCCAGCAGGTCGGCGCGATCCAATTTGCCGGGCGCGCTTACCCGTATGCCATTCTGCGAGCGCAGGATATCTATGGCGCTCTGATGAACATGATCTGGCACTAGCACATGGAAGCTCATTGCGCGCTCTCCAGGAAAGCATCCAGCCCGCCAAGCACTTCGGTCAGCATCTTCATATCGACATCGCCCATGTGCGGCAGGCGGAAGGTCTGTCCTTTGATCACCCCATAGCCTTTGTCCATGGCGATGCCGCATTCGCGCTGCATGAATTCGTCCATGGCTGCGACATCCATGCCGCGCGTGTTGGCGACTGTGGTCACGGTGTCGCTGCGATAGCCGTCCTGCGCGTACAAGCCAAAGCCTCGTGACAGCGCCCATTTGTGCGTGGCATCGCGCATCTGCCGGTGCCGCGACCATCGCGCTTCCATGCCTTCTTCCAGGATGGCATCTAGTTGGGCATCGGCCGCAAACATCAGCGCGATCGGCGGCGTCGATGGCGTATTGTTCTTCTGCAGCGACTTTTCCAGCGTGAGGAAGTCGAAGTAATAGCCGCGATTTTCGATCGACTTGGCGCGATCGAGCAGGCGGTCGCTGACGGCGGCGAAGGCGACTCCAGGCGGCAAGGCGAAGGCTTTCTGGCTCGAGGTCAGGGCGATGTCGATTCCCCAGTCATCGACGCGCAGTTCTGTGCCCAGGAAGCCGCTGACGGTATCGACGAAGAAGAGCGTGTCGGGATACCGACTGACCACGGCGCCGATCGCCTCGATGGGATTGGTGACGCCAGTGCTGGTTTCGTTGTGCACGACGCAGACGGCATCGTAGGCTTGCTTGTCCAGCGCTTCTGCCACCATGTCCGGCGTATGCGCTCGCCCCCAATCGACCTGGATGCAATCCACTTGTTTGCCGTTGGCGCGGCTGACCTGCGCCCAGCGCTCGCTGAAGGCGCCGCCTGTCAGATGCAAGACTCGCCCCTCGTCACGGATGCCACAACGAATTGCGCCCTCCCACAATCCCGAGCCAGAAGACCCGCTGATGTAGACGCGGCTTTCGGTGAAGAACGATTGCTTGAGTTTGTCTTGCAAGCGGGCGAATAGTGCGGCGAATTCCGGCATGCGATGCCCGATCATAGGCTTGGTCTGCGCGTGCAGAATCTCCTGGCGCACCTCGACAGGACCGGGCAGAAACAGGCGCTTGTGGTCGGCTCGGCTCATTGGCGGCGGCTCCTCCTGGGCGCATTTGAGTACGATTTATCGCCGCGATTGTAGTGCTGTGGCGCGGCGATATACAGGGGCAATGCGCTATTGACGCTGCGACATTCGGCGGATGAAACGGCGCTACGCCAAATCATGACCGGCAGCGCGCCATGACGGGGAGAGTGTCTATTTCCGTGTATGTTGGGCTTGCCCCATCCCCCAATCTGTCGTAGAAATCTGCGTGCGCTTTGCCTCCCCCCGACTTTTCGGGGGGACCGAGGGGGGTGCCTGTATCCAGCAAATTAGCCACTCCCTGACGGGGGGAGGCTGGGGGTGGCGCGTCATTTCTGCTATGCTTGCGCCCAGGTGCAATGTCGTGGAGGCGCTCATGTTTCAGGTGGCCAACGCGCCCTGCTCTTGGGGTGTAATCGAAAATATTGAAGGCGAGCGCTATGACTATGCGCGCGTCCTCGACGAAATCGCCGCCAGCGGCTATGCCGGCACAGAATTGGGCGATTGGGGCTTTATGCCCACCGACCCCGCCCAACTCCGTGACGAGCTGCAGCGGCGCGACCTTCAATTGCTGGGATCCTGGGTGAATGTCAATTTTCAAGACCAGTCCCGGCATGCCGAAAGCACGGAAGCTTGCGTGCGCACGGCCAAGTTGCTGGCTGCTGTCGGCGGTCAAGATGCGATTGTCGTGTTGGGTCCCGACCCCTACACCCACCCGGTGCGCAGCCTCAACTCTGGCCGCATCACGCCGCAGATGAGCCTGGATGCCGATGGCTGGCGTACATTCGCGGCTGGCGCGACAGGAGCCGCTCGGCAAGTTCGCGACGAGACGGGTCTGCGCTGTGTCCTGCATCATCACACCGGCACCTGGATAGAAACGCCCGCCGAAACCGCCCGCCTGCTGGAGATGACCGACCCCAACCTGGTCGGCTTGGTCTTTGATACCGGGCATTGGTCTTTTGGCGGCGGCGACCCCCTGCAAGGCATACGCGACCACGCCGAGCGCATCTGGTATGTCCATTTCAAAGACCATGACCCGGCTGTGGCTGCCCAATCGCGCCAGCAAGAATGGGACGGACCGACATCGGTGGGCAAGGGCATCTTCCCCGAGCTGGGACAAGGCGATGTCGATTTTCCCGGCGTCCTGAAGGAACTTGAGAAGATCGGATACGATAGCTGGATCGTGGTCGAGCAAGATGTGCTGCCCGGTTTGGGCGCGCCGCTGGAATCTGCCCGGCGCAACCGCCAATACCTGCGCAGCATCGGCATCTGATTCGTGGTCGGTCTGGAAGAGGTCGTACAGGCGCAAGCGCGCATCGCGCCCCATTTGACGCCAACCCCCATCGAAGCGACTTATGGGCTTGGCGAGGGCGTCTGGCTCAAGCTGGAGAACGCCAACAAGACTCATTCATTCAAGATTCGCGGCGCTTTGAATGCCCTGCTGTCGCTGGATGAAGCGGCGCGGGAACGCGGCGTCATCGCGGTATCATCGGGCAATCACGCTGGCGCGCTGGCTTATGCAGCCCGGTTGAGCGGCGTTTCGGCACAGATCCTCATGCCCAAGACGACTCCGCAGAAGAAAATCGCCAATGTGCGGCATTGTGGCGCGGAAGCCATCCTCTTTGGCGACAATTATGACGAAGCCGAAAGCGAAGCGCTGCGGCGGGCTGGCAATCCGCGCACCTGGATATCGCCTTACAACAACCCGGCTGTTATCGCCGGCGCAGGCACGATCGGGCTGGAAATCCTCGACCAGCTTCCGGATGTCGCGCGCGTCGTTGTGCCCGTCAGCGGCGGCGGCTTGATGTCTGGCGTGGCGACGGCGCTCAAATTATGCAAGCCCGAAATCGAAGTCATCGGCGTAAACGCGCGTTCTGCGCCGGCCATGTACAACAGCTTTCATTCGCGCCACCTGCCCCAGGTCTGGGATACGTTGGCGGATGCGCTTTCTGGGGATATTGAAGCCGGCTCGATCACGCTGCCGGTCTGTTTGCGGCACATGGACGACATCGCGCTGGTGGACGAAGAACGGGTCGCCGAAGCCATGCGCTATATGCTGACGGCTGGCTGGGTGGTGGAAGGCGGCGGCGCGGTGGGTGTTGCGGCGCTGCTTGATGATGCGCTGCCACCTGTGGACGGGGAGACCGTTGTGGTGATCAGCGGCGGCAATGTCGATCTGGCTGTGCTGCGGCGCGTCCTGCAAACATAGATCCTGCAGCCAAACGCGACCATGCGTGAAACCAGACTAACGCCGGCTACGGATTTGGCACAATGCAAGGAGCGTTGATATGAGTGCCGTTTTCGCCACAATGGAAGAAAATGCCCGAACGCTGCTGCATGCCTTCCAGGCGGGCGAAGACGCGGCGGTCCAACGCGCCTACGAACATCTGCCGCAAGTCAAATATGGCTCGCTGGAAGAGGCGCGCGACTTTCCGCTGTCTCTGCGCGATGCCCAAACCATCATCGCCCGCGAACACGGCGTGAAAAGCTGGGGCGAGCTGAAATTGCCCTTCAAGCTGCAAATGGCGGACTATGGCGAGGCGCTGGGGCAGTTCATCTCGCTGGTCTATGCCGGCGACGCGGACGGGGTCGATGCGCTGCTGGTTGCAGAGCCCCGTTTGCGCGATACGCTGGACGACCCGCATTTCCACTTCGGCTCCACTGCGGTCATCATCGCCAAGCACAATCTCGCGCTGGTTGAGACGCTGTTGAAGCATGGCGCGGATATCAATGCGAGATCGCAATGGTGGGCGGGCGACTTTTCTGTGCTGGAAGGCGCCTCGGCCCGGGCGGCACAGCAGCTGATCGAGCGCGGAGCAATCGTCACCGCGCATGCCGCTGCCGAACAAGGCTGGCTGGACTGGCTGGATGATGCCTACGCCAGCGACCGCTCTATCATTCACGCGCGTGGCGGAGACGGCAAGACTCCGCTGCATTACGCCACAGACCCGGCGGTCATGGACTGGTTGCTGGAACGCGGCGCAGACTTGGAAGCGCGTGATATCGACCACGCCTCGACACCCCTGCAGTGGCAGCTGGGGGCGGGCAATCACAGCGCGGCGCAGGCTCTGGCAGAGCGAGGCGCGCAGGTCGATCTCTTCGCGGCGATCACGCTGGGCGAGCTAGACTTGGCGCAGCAGGCATTGGCGCTGCATCCGCAGGCAATCCGCGCGCGCATCAACCAGGCTGGCTATGAGCTTGTGCCTCAAGCCGATGGCTCGCATCAATATGTCTACGCCTTTGAAGCCGCTGGCATGTCACCTTTTCAGGTGGCGCTGGAATGCGAGCGGGACACAATCTTCGACTGGCTGCTGGAGCAAGCGTCTCCCAAAACGCGGCTGCTGGCACATTGCGCGCGGGGGGATGCTGATTCTGCCCGGCGCATCGCAGATGCCAGCCCGGGCTTGGTCGGCAGCTTGCCCGAAGCCGATCAACGCCAGCTCATTCACGCCGCTTGGACGGGCAATGAGGCTGTGGTCGCGTTGATGGCGGCCTTGGGCTTCGACTTGCATATCCGCGATGACGACAAAATGACGCCCTTGCACAGCGCCGCCTTTCACGGATTCGCCGGCGTTATCGCTGCGCTGCTGGCTGCTGATGCTGCGCCGCCGCTGGATTGGCTCAATGGCTATGGCGGCACACCGCTGACGACCGCGCTTTATGGCAGGCAGCACAGTTGGCGCGATGCTGGGGACTTCCCTGCCGCGATCAAACTACTGATTGATGCGGGCAGCGAAGTGCGCGCCCAGTGGCTGGCAACGGGCGATGATGAGATTGATGCCCTGCTGCGGTCGGCGCTGTAACGTTGGCCATGCTGCTGAAACCCCACCTCTACTCTGATGGGGGGACCACGGGAGTGGCAGGCTGCGTCGGCGTGGGCGCTTCGGCTGCCAACAATTGCTGCCAGGCGATGCGCAAATCCACAGGCGTGCCAGTCAACACGCTCATTTCCTGACGGAGCTGCTCGAGCTGCGCTTGGCTGGGCGGGATAATCGCGCGCGCAGCGGCATGCACCACCAGTGGCTCGCCGGGATCAATATGGAACTCGCTGATGCTTGCGTTGGGCAAGGTATCCTGCAGCGCAGCCACCAGCGCAGCCGTCATCTCATCCAGCGGACGCACGATCTGCCGCGAGACCACCGTCAGTTGGATATGCTGCTGATAAAGCGCATCTAGCAGCTCTTGCGCGGCGCCGACCTCGCCTGGCGTGATATTGTGATCGGCCTGCACCAACAGCTGCACCCCCAGCGGCAGACCGGTGATGACATGGTATTCCACGACTGTTGCGCCGTGGAATGCCTCTGCCTCGAGCCGCGCGCGGATATGCGCCTCGTCAATGGCTTGCGAGCCCAGCCTGGCGAATATCAGCAGCACCAGCAGGGTGACCACCGCCAGCATCAGCCGCCAAATGCGCAAATGCCGGCGACTCGCGCCCTCGCGCTCTTGGCTGGGGTGCATGCCCATCCACAAAAATGTGATGTATTGCGCCGCGATGATGAAAGCGATATTTGCCAGAAAGAGCAGGTTCGCGCCAAAAGCCAGGTCGATATCGCGCAGCGCCAAACCCAGCCCAATGGTGCATATTGGCGGCATCAGCGCAGCCGCGATCGCCACGCCAGCCAAAGCAGCCGGGATGCCTTTGCGGGCTGTGGCATAGGCCGCCACCCAGCCCGATACCAGCGCGATAGCCGCATCCAGCAAGTTGGGGCTGCCACGCACCAGCATCTCTTCTGTCGGCGTATCAATAGGCAGCAGCAGTCCCATCGCCAGCGAGATAAATAGCGCCAGCGTAACTCCCTGAAATAGCGTCAGACTGGCGCGCCGAGTCAGCTGCATGATGCCGCTGGCCATCCCGGTGGAAAAACTGGACAAGGGCGACATCAGTGGCGCAACCAGCATCGCCCCGATAATGACCGCCGCGCTGTTGGTCAGCAAGCCCAGCGTGGCCAATGCCGCCGAAAGCACGATCATCACCAGATAATCCAGGTTGGAGTTGGCGTTCTTTTGCGCGCTCCAAATCATCTCGGTCTGTTCCACCTGCGTGAGCTGCGGATTGAGGCGGGCGATGCTGTGTTCGATCGTGCCGCGCAGGCCGCGATGCCATTCGATCTGCGAGATCAAAATGACTGGTCCCGGCGCTTGGTTCAGCAGATGATTGCTTAAATCGTTGGTGATCTGCCGTTCAAAGTCGCTCTTCTGCGAGAAACCCAACACCAGCAGGTCATCGGCAGTGACCAAGCCCAGGATTTCGTGCGCGGGCTGGCTGCTGGTGATGATTCGTTTGCTCAGGTCGCGTTGACGGGGCAAGTGCGCTTCGTAGCTGGTGATGGCGGCTTCGTGCATGGGGTTGTAATGATAATCGTGCTGCACATTCAACTGCTGCAGCGAGATGCCGTGCTGGATGGCTAAGCTGACGCCCAGCCGCACCGCATGCGCGGCAGCTAGTCGGCCATCGACCGGGACGACCACCTGTTCATAACCGGGAGAGTGCGCCTGCCGATAAATCAAGACGCCACAGGGCGCTGTCGCAATGACATTCTCGACGACTGTGCCCAGCTTTACGCGCCCCTGGGTCGACCGCTGCACGCCCAGGATAATGACATCCGCACCGCGTTCGCGCGCGATATCCAGGATTCCGCGAGATACGCTGTCTGCCATCTCGGTAAGCAGCTCGACGCGCTGCCCGCTGCCCGTGTTGCTGAATTCATTGATGATCTCCTGCAATTCGTCGCGGACCGTGGCGGTTTGCTCGACATTGCCCAGAGTGATCACCAGGGCAATGACCAGTCCCTCGCTGGGATGCACGATTTCGCCGGCGATGCGCAGCATATCCACGGCTGTATCGGGCCGACCCAACGGGACGACCACCGTCCGCGCATAATAATTGTGGACGGGCAGGCGAGTTTCCGGCGTGGCGCTCATATTGAGTACCTTGGCGGACCATGCCGACTGCCCATCAGACAGTGTAACACGGGAGTCCTGCTGCGCGGTCCCTGCACGTTGCCACGGCAGCGCTCAATTGAGGATGACCGGCTCGCCCGTGAATTGCGTGCTGTTTTCGCTGTATTGCATGAGTTCAATGCGCACGCCGCTGGGGTCGGTCAGCCAGGCTTGCCAATTGTTGTCGGCGCCCATTTTCTTTGGCTCGACAGCAAGTCCGCGCGCCGTCAATGCCGCGATAGTTTGGTCGATATCGGCGACTTCCAGGCAGAAATGCTTCATGATGGGTCGTTCATAATTGGGCGCCGCGCCTTCTGCGAAGACCTCGATGAAAGTGGTTTCGCCAGCTTTGACATAGAAGCCGAAGCGCTCGCCCGCGCGGATGAAGTCAAAAGCCTTTTCCATGCCCAACTGGTCGACATAGAAGCGCTCGGAAGCAGCTAGGTCGGTCGCGCCGATGCAGACATGCGCCAATCGTGTGAACATGCTATTTTGCCTCCTGTCTGATTACATCCTAACCCGATGCGCTGGCAGCCGCAAGCAGTTGCAGTGCGCTGCCTACCATTCGCCATGCTGCGGAGCTCACGGCGACGATCTCAAAATGACCGGCCTCGGGCAGGACAAGCAGTTGCGCCTGATCGCCATATTTCGCTGCTGCATCGGTATATTGGCGGGCTTCTTGCAAGATGTCGCTGTCATGCTCGCCAACCAGGATCATCTGCCGCAGGCCCAGTGGCAGCAGCTGCGCAGGCGAGCCAGCGCGGTAATTTGCGGGGGCGTGATCTGGAGAGCCGCCCATGACATCCAGCAACGCTTCGCCACAAGCGCCTCTCCGCCAGGCGCTCGCGATATCGGTCAGTGGCGCCAATGCCAGCACGGCATGATTCGGCAAGGGGTCTGCGCTGTACAAGGGATTATTGGCTGGAATGCGACTTCGTCCAGCCAGCCACAGCGCCAGGTGTCCGCCCGCCGAATGCCCGACGCTGATGATGCGGTCTAGGTCAAGGTCATGCTCCACCGCGATCTGCCGCAGATAGTCGACCGCCGCTGCAGCATCCAAAAACATGTGCGGGAAGTTGCCGCCGCAGCCATGCCGCCGATATTCGATATTCCAGACTGCGGAACCCATACCGACCAGATAGGTGACAACCGAGCTTAGCGGCCGCAAATCGTAGAGCTCGCGATAGCAGCCGCCATGAATCAAAATGACGACCGGGTGGGGCGGCGCAGATGTTGGCAGGCTCAGCTCTGCGAATTGCAGGGGATGCGGGCCATAGGCATAGCGAATGTCACCCGCCTGCTGCGGGAAGCGCAGATAATCTTCGGCGCTCAGCAGCTCGCTCACAAGATGTCCAGCGGGTCATTCGGGTCGATGCCTTCGTCAAAGGGAAGGTGCCGAATCACATTGGTCACCTGGTACACCGAGCCCAGCCAATTGTTGAAGATGGCTCTGGCTGTATCGCCCCAGGTGTTGTCCAAATAGGGCAGAAACTGCTCTTCGGGGAAGTCGGGCAAGGGCGCGTTGTTTTCCAGAGCCAGCTGGGCGCGCATGAGGAATCGCTCGGCGATTTCTCGTGCTGGAAGCGGGAAATAATTGTCCGGGTAGGGCGGCTGGGCATTCTGCCCGTTCAGATAGCCCAACAAATCGCGCTTGTATTCTTTGAGCAGGCTGTTGATGTCGTATTCGAGATGCCCCTGGAAATATACCATGCGCAGTTGATCGGGGCTGACCGCCATGTGCACATCGCCATTGAAGCTTTGGATCAGCACGCTCAAGCCGGCCGCTTCGATCTGCGCGCGGCTGATGTCGTTCCAGCGTGAATGCGGCACATCGAAGCGCGTGTTGATCTCGCGCAGCAGCGGGTGATTAGGCTGGGTTACGCGATGCTCAAATACGCCCCACTTTTTGTCAGGTCGTTTGAAGCGGTCTATGGCATGCAGGTGTTTCAACAGCGCGTGCGTGGCCAGACAGCTGCACAAGGTCGAAGTTACATGCTGGCGCGCCCAGCCAATCACCTCGGTCAAGGGCTGCCAAAAGGCTTCCTGATCGAGGCTGGGGTTGGCGACATTGGCGCCGGTGATGATCAGCGCGTCCAACCCTTCTTCCTTGACCTGCTCGAAAGTTGTGTAGTACTGGTCGATATAGGCTTGCGTATCGGCGCTGCGTCCCAAGCCGGGCACAGAAAATACATGCACATAGAATTGGGCGATCTGGTTGCAATTACCGACCAGGCGCATGAACTGGCGCTCGGTGATCTGCAACGCGGCATCGGGCATCATATTCAGCAAGCCGATATGCAGCTCGCGGATATCCTGGCTTAGCGCGCGGCGCAGCGTCAGCACTTCCTGTCCATGCTGGCGCAAGCGGTCGAAGCTGGGCAGGGGACTGTGGGCGACCAAGGGCATGAGCCACTCCCGGTAACATGCGGCGCTGGTTAGGCAAGCAGTATAGCAGATGCGCAGGCGCCTGTGCGCTAGGCTGACGGAGCGGACCTGATTCAAGCTCGCTGCGGGCGTTCCTTGTGCAGCCACATAGCGGGGATGGACCGGGGTTCGAACAGGAATCTAAGACCAGTCCTGGCGACAACCGTATACTATGCGTATGGTAGGTGCGGCGTTTGGATGCGCGGGAGGCGGGACGATGCCAGGCACAGTGCGTGAAGCTTTCGTTCGATATGGCATGATCGTAGTTGGCACATCCCTGGGCGCACTGTCGGTGAGCTTGTTCCTGCAGCCGCTGGATATCGCCCCGGCTGGCGTGGCCGGCGCATCGACTCTGCTCAATGAGTTGCTGGGCACGCCCATCGGGTTGATGGTCTTCTTGCTGAACATCCCCATCCAGCTGCTGGCTTATCATACGCTGCCTGGTGGCGCACGCATCATTCTGCGCAGCATCGTCATCATCTTGGCTTTTTCGGTGATCATTGACAACCTCTCGCCACTGCTGCCAGAAGGTGGCATGAGCGACGACCGCATGTTGAACGCGCTCTTTGGCGGCATCAGCGGCGGCATCGGCGTGGGCCTGGTGTATCGGGCTGGCGCGACTATGGGCGGCACATCGACGCTGGCGTTGATCTTGCAGCGACGCCTGGGCCTCCCCATGAGCACGACATTTTTGTGCACTGACACGCTCATCATTCTGGCGGCCGGGCTGGTCTATGGCTGGGAGGGCGCGCTCTATGCGGCGGTGGCGCTGTTCACGGCTGGCTTGGCGACCGACTATGTGCTCGAGGGTCCCAGCGTCATCCGCACCGCCATGATCATCACCGAAAAGCCCGAGGCGATTTCGCAGCGCATCTTCGACAATTTGCAGCGCGGCGTAACCAGTTGGACGGTGCGCGGCGAATTCACCGGCAGCGAACGCAAGATGCTGTATGTGACCATCTCCCGCAGCCAGGTGCGCGATCTGAAAGACGAAGTCAGCCAAGTCGACCCCGATGCCTTTATGGTTATCGGTATGGGGCACGCGGCCTATGGGGCGGGCTTCCGGCGAGTGCGGCGGTTGCGCGCCTAGCTCAGCGCAGGTGTTCGCCGGCATTTACTTGCAGCAATGTGCCGGTGATATGGTCTTCGCGACATAAGAAAGCCACCGCCCGCGCCACATCTTCTGGGCTGCCCGTCTTCTGCAAGACGCTGCGCCGCCCGACGCGCGCCCAATCTTCATCGCTGATCTCGCGCCCGGCTGTTTTCATGACCGGTCCCGGGGCAATGGCATTGACGCGGATGGAAGGACCCAGCGAAAGCGCGCTCACCTGCGTCAGCATCCACAGCGCCGATTTGCTAATGCCATGATGGGGATATTTCTGCCAGGGACCATTTGCGCCGGCATCGCAGATATTGATGATGACCCCGCCGGGCAGGGCATTCTGCGCCATCAGCCGCGCCGCGCGCTGCGTGACCAAGAAGGGCGCGCGCAGATTAACCGCCATGGTCAAGTCCCAATCCGCCAGCGACACCGCCAGCAGTTCCCGCGCTTGAAAGACAGCGGCATTGTTGACCACGATATCCAGCCGCCCAAACCGTTCTCTCAGCGCCGCAAACAGCGACAAGATTTCGGCGGGCTGAGCAAGATCGGCGCGCGCGCTGTGCGCTGCCACGCCGCTGGACTTGATTTCTCGCAGGGCATCGCGTGCCAGCTCGTCGCCCGCGCTGTGATAGTGCACCAGGATGTCTGCGCCCTGCCGCGCCAGCTCGACAGCGATCGCCCGCCCGACACGATGCGCCGCGCCAGTAACCAGAGCCACCTGGCCGCTCAAATCGACTTGCATGGCAGCGCCTCCTGCCTAGTCCGCCTGCTCCAGCGCATCCAGGTAGATGCCCATTTGGTCATAGGTCATTTCGCCCAGTTTCATGTGCCGCACTGTGCCTTCGCCATCAATGACGAAAGTGGTCGGCAGGTTTTGCACGCCATAGTCGCGCTTGACGACCTGGTTGATATCCAGCGCCACCGGCAGGTTTTGCAGGCCGATCTCGCGCAAGAAGCCTTCGACCTGCGCGGCTGTTTCGCCCAGGTTGATGGTCAGCAGGGCGGGTCCAGCCGGGTCGGCGCTGTGCTCTGCAGCGAATTCTTCCAGTGCCGGCAGCTCACGGACGCAAGGCGCGCACCAGGTCGCCCAAAAGTTCAAAAAGAGCGGACGCCCGGCATAGTCGCCTGGCGAAACCAGGGTCACGCCATCCAGCATGGGCAGTTGAAAGTCGGGCGCGGAGAAGTCGAGCACGGTGCGCGGCGGGGCCGGCGCGAAAGTCGGGGTGGCGGCTGCTTGCGGGCGCATCTCCAGCGCGAGCATCATCAAGGCCACGAAAATCGCCAGCAGCGGCAGAATCAGCAGGGTGAGCAGGGTGGGGGAGTGTTGGCGTTGGCTGGACTGTGACTCGTTCATAGAGGATTCTTCAGAATACCCAGTCTTCGCGATCCATTAACTGCTGGAGCTTTAGGCAAGGAATATCAAAATACTCGCAGACGTTCGGAATGCGAGCGCCATTCCGAGGTTTCGCCTCCTCAGTAACTACCGTCCCGCTAACTCGCTTCGCTTGGGCAATGACAAACAGGTCGGCGGCTCGTTTTTTGGGTTTGCCCTTCTTGCTCTGAAGGATCTGTTGGAAGTGACGAATCTCAAGTATGGATATGACAAAGCGAGTCTCTTCATCAGTTGGATCAGGAAAAAACTCAGGGCGCTCCTTTGCCCACTTGTGCGCATTTTCCACTTTCGCGGTATCAGCCAGTTCTAGGAAAACTTCGCGTGTAGACAGAAATTTGCCTTCAATAACGAGTAGATTGAATTTCTGCCACAGACTCGGAAAGTTCTTGGGATAGTAGAACCTAAAAATCTGTGAAAGACTGCTAGTGTCCCAGACATAGGGCTTTGCCGGAAACAGCACTAGCGTTCCCCGAGGAATGTTTGTTCTAGCTTGTCTATTTGCTTTGGCGGGATGTTGAGGTATTCAGCGAGTTCTTCGTCGTCAATTCGCTCCTCGTAATAGCGGCGGAACGCCAATTCAACATAGTCCTCGCCGAGGTAAGCCAGCCTGGTGCGATACGAATCACCACCGCCGCGCTTCTTCTTGTCTAGATGCCGGTTCTGCCACTGTGTGTTTTGTTCTGCAATGAAAGATTCATACTCTGTCTGGGCAATCAATCCCCGGTCACGGAAATTCCGATAAATGACTGTACTGCTGACACGAAATCGCTTTGCTAATCGTTCTGCCTCTTCTCGTGAAGCAGGTGCACCTTGCAGGTCATTATCCAGTGCGGAAGCGGGAACAAGAATCGCATTTGCCAGCGCGTTGCATCGTTTTTCAATTTCTGCATGTTCGTAAATATGTCCGTGCTTGAAAGCGTCGCGTCTGTCTACACCACTTGTCTTATGCAGCAGATGCGCCAATTCGTGAAAGATCGTGAAGATTTGCCGTGTCTTGGCATTTGAATTGTTGACATAAATTACTGGAAACTCTGTGTCGTACAAGCAGAAACCGCAGTAGTTGTCATCGCCAAACGCGTCCTTGAATACTGACACGCCGACCTTGTAGAAAGCGCTGCGCCAGGCTTTCAACGCTACAGCGGCGTTCGTCCAGCCAAATTGATCCTCAAACGAGACGCCGAGATACTCGCGAATGCGCTTTGCTGCTGCCACCAGATTGGTCGTCGGGTGTAGGGGCAAGTCCCTGGCTATCTGTGTTAGTGCAGGATTTCGTCCATTATTGAGTTCGTCAAGACTAATTTGAAATCCACGAGCTTTATGCAGCAGCAGACGAATCCTTGGTGGGATTTCGGCGAACTGCTCTGAGCCCAGTGTGCGGAAGGTCTCCTCAATGGGTGGCCAATCTGGCGGCTCGGGCAAAAGGAAGACCGCCACTGGCAGTTGGAGTTTGTCCGCGATGGCCTCGATTTCACGATATGTAGGTCGATCATCCCCGCGCTCAAAGCCGGAAATATCCACCGAATTGCACTTGGCAGCCAGTTGATCGGCTTTGTAACCCGCCCGTTCTCGCGCCCAAGTCAATACAGACGGTGTAATGGTTATCTTCTCTTTGCGCTTTTTTGCCATTGCAATTGCCCAGACCAAGCCTAGCGCGACTGTATGGCAATTCAGTCAGACTGTCAAATCACGCCTACTCAAACACCCAGCCATCCACATCGCGCGACCAGCCGCTGCAGAGTTCGCTGTCCGCAAAGAAGTTCGCCACTTCGATCTCGCCGTTTTCGACGCTGTCGCTGCCATGCACCAGGTTGCGCCCGATCTCCAGCCCATAGTCGCCACGAATCGTGCCGGCCGCCGCTTCCGATGGTTTGGTCGCGCCGATAGTCATGCGCGCCGCCGAAATAGCATCTGTGCCTTCAAGCGCCAGCACCACCACCGGCGCCGAGGTGATGTAGTCCACCAGCCCGCCGAAGAATGGCCGCTCGCGGTGGACAGCATAATGCCGCTCTGCCAATTCGCGCGAGATTTGCAGCAGCTTCATGCCGATGATTTTCAAGCCTCGCTGTTCAAAGCGTTTGATGATTTCGCCAGTCAGACCGCGTTGTATGGCATCCGGTTTGACAATGATCAGTGTGCGTTCCAAGAGATTGCCTTTCTGTCGCTGTAGATGCTGTTGATGCTCGCCTATCATACTGGCGCGTGGGCAAAATGGGTATGCACAGCCTCGCCAGCGCCAGCCTGACACATCGTCGCGGGCTCTGCTATGATGCGCGGCGCAGGGAAAGGAAAAAACATGAGCGCGGATTTCTGGGCAGACCAGGTCGTCATCGTTACGGGCGGCGCGGGCTTCTTGGGGCGGCATGTCGTCGAAGAGCTACGCGCGCAGGGGGCCGCAAATGTCATCATTGTGCGCAGCGCCGATTATGACCTGCGCCAGCAAGCGTCGGTCGCAGGCCTGTATGCCGACCATCCTGCCGCGAGCATGGTCATTCATCTGGCAGCCAATGTCGGCGGCATCGGCATCAACCGCGAACATCCTGGATTGTTCTTCTATGAAAACCTGATGATGGGCACGTTGTTGCTGGAGTATGCACGGCGCGCCAAGGTCGGCAAGTTCGTCGGTGTCGGCACTGTTTGCAGCTATCCCAAGTTCGCGCCCGTCCCCTTCCGCGAAGAGGACATCTGGAATGGCTATCCCGAAGAAACCAACGCGCCTTATGGCTTGGCGAAGAAAATGCTGCTGGTACAAAGCCAGGCATATCGCCAGGAATACGGCTACAATGCCATTCATCTGCTGCCGGTCAATCTGTATGGACCGCACGACAAGTTCGACTTGCGCGCCTCGCATGTCATCCCTGCCGTCATCCGGAAAATGGTCGAGGCGCACGAACGCGACGCACCTGGCGTGACGCTTTTTGGCGATGGCAGCCCAACGCGCGAATTCCTGTTCGTGCGCGATGCAGCGCGTGGCATCGTGTTGGCAGCGCAGTCCTACAACGGCGCGGAGCCTGTCAACCTGGGTAGCGCTTACGAGATCAGCATCCGCGATTTGGTCGAGCTCATTGCCGAAGAGGTTGGCTTTTGCGGCAAATTGCATTGGGACACCAGTAAACCCAACGGCCAGCCGCGCCGCAAGCTGGATGTATCTCGGGCCGAGCGAGACTTCGGGTTCGTGGCGCGCACCGATTTCCGCGCGGGCTTGCGAGAGACAATTCGCTGGTATCGCGCCAATCGCAGCCTGGCGGATAGCTAGCCTCCGCAGGCAAGACGAATATCCCGCTGCCAGGCCCCAATGCACCGCTTTGGTCAATTTGGGCAATATTTGGTATACTTTCACCACATCTGCTACTATTGATTGTGTCTGCGATACACAACGGAACCGAGCGCCAGCGTCGCGCAAGGGGGTGACACTTTGAGCGTACTATTGGAAGTCAAGGACCTGGTCGTCAGGTTCTATACGCAAGAAGGCACTGTCTTTGCGGTCAATGGCGTGTCCTTCGACCTGGAAGAAGGCGAGACACTGGGCATCGTGGGCGAAAGCGGCAGCGGCAAGAGTGTCAGCTCGCTCGCGCTGATGGGCTTGATTCCCAGCCCGCCCGGCAAGGTCGAATCGGGCACGGTCATTTTTGAAGGGCGCGACTTGCTGCAGCTAAAGCCCGACCAGATGCGCCTCATCCGTGGCAAAGAGATCGCCATGATCTTTCAGGATCCGATGACCTCGCTGAACCCGGTGTTGACGATCGGTACGCAGATCACCGAATCGCTGAAGCTGCACGAGGGCATGAACACCTCGCAATCTCGCAAGCGCGCCGCCGACCTGCTGGACATGGTGGGCATTCCCGATGCCTATCGCCGTCTGGACGATTATCCGCATCAATTCTCCGGGGGCATGCGCCAGCGCGTCATGATCGCCATGGGCTTGTCCTGCAATCCCAAATTGTTGATCGCCGATGAGCCGACTACCGCCCTTGATGTAACCATCCAGGCGCAGATTATCGAATTGGTCAAGCAGCTAAAAGACGAATTCAACATGGCGATGATATGGATCACGCACGATTTGGGCGTGGTCGCTGGCATCGCCGACCGCATTCAGGTGATGTATGGCGGACGCATCATGGAGTCCGGCTCTTCGCACGAGGTTTTTGGCGACAGCCGCCATCCTTATACAGTCGGGCTGCTGGGCTCGCTGCCGCGCCTGGATTCCAGTGGAGAAGAGAAACTGACGCAGATTGAAGGTTCGCCACCAGATATGCGCAACGAACCCGAGGGCTGTCCTTTTGCGCCGCGCTGTGACATGCGCGAAATGCTGCAGCTGGACAAATGCTGGGATCAACGCCCGCCGCTGGAGATCGTTCCCGATTCCACTGGCGCTGTTACACATGTCATATCCTGCTGGGCAGATATCCGCGAAGGGGTAGCCAAACATGTCTAGTCAAGTGATGGAACACACAGCGCGCAAAAGTCAAGCTGATGACGATATCATCCTTTCTGTCACAGGCTTGAAGAAGCACTTCCCCATCTCGTCTGGCATCGTCTTCCAGCGCCAGGTCGGGGCAGTGCGCGCTGTTGATGGCATCAGCTTTGATGTCGTGCGCGGCGAGACCCTGGGCTTGGTCGGCGAATCGGGCTGTGGCAAAAGCACAACCGGGCGCACCATTTTGCAACTCTACCGCCCGACCGAAGGCAGCGTCAAGTTTGAAGGACAAGAACTTTCTACCATGGCCGGCAACGACCTGCGACAGATGCGCCGGCGCATGCAGATCATCTTTCAAGACCCTTTTGCCTCGCTCAACCCGCGCATGACTGTGGGCAGCATCGTCAGCGAACCTTTGCAAATTCATAACATCTATAGCAACAAAAAAGAGCGCCAGCAATATGTCGAGCAGTTGATGGAAAAAGTGGGGCTGAACCCCTACTTCATCAACCGCTATCCGCACGAATTCAGCGGCGGACAACGGCAGCGCATCGGCATCGCGCGCGCCCTGGCGCTGGAGCCCAGCTTCATCGTCGCCGACGAGCCCATCTCGGCGCTGGATGTATCTATCCAGGCGCAAGTCGTTAACCTGATGGAAGAGCTGCAAGACGAACTGAACCTGACCTACCTCTTCATCGCCCACGACCTGAGCATGGTGCGGCATATCTGCGACCGCGTGGCTGTGATGTACCTAGGCAAGATCGTCGAATTGGGTCCTGTAGACGCTGTCTATGACAACCCGCAGCACCCCTATACGCAGGCGCTGCTGTCGGCTGTGCCCGTGCCCGACCCGGGGGTCGAAGAAAGCCGCCAGCGCATCATCATCAGTGGCGACCTGCCCAGCCCAGCCACTCCGCCGACCGGCTGCAACTTCAATACGCGCTGCCCAGTGGCTTTTGACCTCTGCTATCAAGAGCCCGATCCGCCGCTGGTCGAGGTGCTGCCCAATCACTTCGTGAGTTGCCATCGGGTAACATAGGTGCTTGGGGATGAGTGGCGGTGCGATTTCAACGATACAGTTGATGAGTGGATCCGGGTTGACTGCTAGCGGACTGGCGTAAGTATAGGGGTTGCCGTGCTATGCAGCGCAGTTCTGAGATTCGCGGACTCGCCAAGCGTTGGATAATTCATGAATTGCCCAATGCAGTGCATAAAGAGCTTGCAATTGGTCTTCCAGAGTGGGATGGTCGTTTGGATTGCTGGCGCGTGGCGCTCATTCATGAGAACAGCTCCCAAAAGCTATTGGGCGAGATTCAAGTTGATTGTTCTGGAAAGATAAGTAGAGAGCCGTCTCCGTCCATGGTGCTGGAACGGCTAAACATTGCGGTAGCTCAACAGAAGCCGGTACATAAGCGGAAGCGCGGTTCCAGAATCAGCTTTCCTCCGATTGCCAACAAGGTCATTCTCGGAGATTGCAGAACAGTTTTGGCAGAGTTCATGCCCGATAGTATTCAGTTGGTGTTTACTTCGCCTCCATACTTCAATGCCAAGCCAGAGTACACGGAGTACATTGACTACCGTTCCTACTTGGCTGTCTTGCGCGAAGCATTTGAAGCGTGCCATAACATATTGGCTGAAGGCAGGTTTCTTGTCGTCAATGTATCACCAGTTCTGGTACGGCGGACATCTAGGAAGACCGCCAGTAAGCGCTTGCCTATTCCATTTGATCTGCATCCACTCCTTGAAGACATTGGGTTCGAGTTTATCGACGACATTATTTGGCGCAAGCCAGAGGGGGCAGGTTGGCATATCGGGCGTGGGCGAAGATTCGCGGCGGACAGACAACCCCTTCAGTACAAGCCAGTGACAGTAACCGAATATGTATTGGTATACCGCAAAAGGACTGACCGTCTTATCGACTGGAATCTGCGCAATCATCCCGATCAAGACGGTCTCGCGAGGTCGCTTATCTTGGGGGAATACGACAAGACCAATGTATGGGACATTACTCCATCGTATCGTAAAGACCATCCAGCCATTTTCCCCGACGAATTAGTGCGCCGTGTGATTCGATACTATTCATTTCAAGGTGATGTGGTTCTTGATCCATTTGCTGGCAGCGGTACCGTAGGGAGAGTAGCTGCCGAAATGTCGCGCAATTTCGTCTTGGTCGAGAAGCGTGGCGACTATTTTGAAACAATGCGCCGCGAATTGGCAAACAGTTTGTTTGTGAGCCAGGTTGATTTTGACGATCTTCAATATCTTTGGACCTCAGAATGAATGTGCCAAGCCTCTACGATCTTGCAACTGCGCAAGGTCTACGAGAGATAGTCGCTGCCCTGTGTCTTGGTTACAACTATCGCCTGTATACGGAAGGAGAGACGCGAAACCAACTGATTGAGGCATATCGTAAGCTCATCAAAATACTTGCTAGGCTCCCGAAAGACGCCGACTACAGCGCATGGATGGATGCTCTGCGAGTTGAATTGGAAGAATCAGATGGTTCGCTTGAATGGTGGCTACTAGGTTTGGGCAAGAAAACTGCCGATAATCTGGGCATACGGAAGAGTAATCGCTTGCAATTTCTTGAGGAAGTAGGGCAACACCTTTTTGCTGCAACAGAAGGTACGGGTGGACTAGAATTCAAAGATGCAATGTTAATGTTATGGGCAGGCGCTGCAACATTGACCATCCGCGGATCCAGGAAGTCAACTGCGGGCAAGACTCTGGAGCGAGCGTTTCTACGGGCAGCCTTAACACTATTGGGGCTAAAGGAAGGTCGAGATTTCTGGATAAACATGGAAAGAGATGTTGAGGTGCCTCGCGAGGTAGATGCCGAGATCGCTACTCGGCGTGGACGAATCAGGGTTGAAATGGGCTTGATAGCTCAAGGAAACCAAGAGGTTATTGAGGATAAGATCATGCGAGTTGGAACGCGAGGCATGGTCATTTTTGACAAGATAGGTCCACGCTCCAGCGCTTACTTGACTGCGGCGGACAACCAAGTGTCCTTTATCCAAATCAGAAACAATCGCCCTCTAAAGGCGATGTACGACAGCCTGAAGGATGTGGTCGGAGAAAACCTGGTCGAACCGCCTACCGAACATGCTGAAATTCGAAACAGACTCGCGGAGTTGCCGGACGAGTTATTCACTTCAGGATAAATGCCTGTGGGCTCGTAACCCGGTTTACCGATTGCCCAAAGTTCCTAACCAGACTTACGCAACTGCAGTCGCCGCCCCATCAACAATCGCCACGAACTCCTCAGAGTTCAACGTCTCTTGCTCGATCAGCACCGCCACCAGTTCTTCCATTTTCTCGCCTTGAGGCGCATCACGCTGTGGAACAGATAGATTGCGCGCTTTAATTCAAGCGAGACAATATCCGTCGCAACTCGACGTCGCTGATGTCTGCTTGGTCCGTTTTTGAGTAAATGCAGATTAGCAGGATATCGGTCTCGCTTGGTATGTAATAGAGTGCGCGAAACCCACCTCTCTTTCCTCTCCGTGCCGATGGGTTAGGGAGCCGGACTTTGCGCACAAAGGCAGCGACATTTGCTACAGTGTCGCCGGGAAGTTCGCCATTCTCCAGCCTGGTTATCAGTTCGTCTACGACCTGTTCGACCGCCGGAAACTTGCTAACGAGCCGTTTGTACTGTCGTCTGAATATCGGTGTTGTGTCAACCCGCTTGCGCATCAGTCTCTTGTTCTAACTCGCGCCGGACTTCGCGCAACACTTGCCGGGCAGGCATAGTCTCGCCGGACAGCGCCTGCTTCCAACTGATCGCGAGTTCTTCAAGGAGTTGTTCCTTAGTTGGCTCGTCGATGTCCTCGTCTAATGCGGGCGCGTCCAATTGCCGTGCTGGCGCCAACACTGTTTCGTTCTCGCGATCTGCCATCGTCTACCTCTCATCAACTAGCCGCTGTCACAGTGTATTGATTTCGCGTGCGCTGAGCAAGCAGTGTGTGAATCTTTCCCCACCCTAGCCCACAGCCCCATCAACAATCGCCACGAACTCCTCAGAGTTCAACGTCTCTTGCTCGATCAGCACCGCCACCAGTTCTTCCATTTTCTCGCGCCTCGCGGTCAGCAGATCCTTCGCGCGTTGGTAGGCTTGCTGCAAGATGCGCTTGACTTCGTCATCAATCTGCTGGGCATAGTGCTCGCTATAATCGCGCTGTTCGCTGATTTCGCGCCCGAGGAAGACCGCCCCGCCGCCATTGCCATAAGCTCGCGGTCCCAACAGGTCGCTCATGCCAAACTGCGTGACCATCGCCCGCGCCATCCGTGTCGCCTGTTGCAGGTCGTTGCTGGCGCCCGTGGTGAACTGGTTGTAGATGATCTCTTCGGCTGCGCGTCCGCCCATGGCCGCCACGATATCGTCTTCGAACTTTTCGCGCGTGATCAACATATCATCGCCATCGGGCAGCGGCATGACATACCCACCCGCCCGTCCGCGCGACACGATGGTGATCTTGTGCACCGGGCTGGTGTTCTCAAGAAGATGGAAGAGCAGGGCGTGCCCGGCTTCGTGAAAGGCGACCTTCTCTTTTTCTTCGGGCGTGATGACGCGGCTGCGGCGTTCGGGACCCATGACCACGCGCTCCATCGCCTCTTGCATCTCGGTCATGGCGATCTTGTTCTTGTCGCGTCGCGCAGCCAGGATAGCCGCCTCGTTGACCAGATTCTCCAGGTCTGCGCCGCTGAAGCCCGCGGTGATCTTCGCCAGCGCTTCGACATCGACATCACCAGCCAGCGGCTTGCCACGCGAATGCACCTTGAGGATGTCTTGGCGTCCGCGCACATCGGGATTGTCCATCACCACCTTGCGGTCGAAGCGCCCCGGACGCAGCAGGGCGGGGTCGAGGATGTCCGGGCGGTTGGTGGCCGCGATGATGATGATGTTGGTGTCGTTGTCGAAGCCGTCCATCTCCACTAAGATCTGGTTGAGCGTCTGCTCGCGTTCGTCGTGGCCCCCGCCCAGCCCAGCGCCACGATGCCGCCCGACCGCGTCGATCTCATCCACGAAGACGATAGCCGGCGCTTCGGCTTTGGCCCGCTCGAACAAGTCACGCACACGGCTGGCGCCCACGCCAACGAACATTTCAACAAACTCTGAGCCCGAGATGCTGAAGAAGGGCACACCCGCCTCGCCAGCCACAGCCCGCGCCATCAAGGTCTTGCCAGTGCCGGGCGGTCCCACCATCAGCACGCCTTTGGGCACGCGCGCGCCCAGGCGAATGAACTTCTCTGGCTCTTTGAGGAATTCGACGATTTCCTTGAGGTCTTCTTTGGCTTCGTCTGCGCCGGCGACATCTTTGAAAGTAACTTGCGGACGTTCCATATCGCGGGCGACGCGTGGTTTGCTGCGTCCAAAGCTCATAGCCTGGTCTTGTCCGGCGCGCATAGAACGCATCATGCGCCACAAGAACCAGACGATGATCAGAATCGGCACCACGCCCAGCAAGATCTGAAAGATGATGCTGGTGGTTTCGTCGGCCGGCTCATAATAATAGTCGATGCGGTCGCGCGCGCTGGCAGAAACGCCCAAGGTCTCCATGACAGTGAAGAAGTCCGATGTCGGGTTCTTGTAGACAATCTCGCTGCGACCATCGGTATAGGTCACTTGCAGCTCCATGCCGCCTTTTTCGATGACGCGCTCGACACTGCCTCGCCGAATATCGTCCGCCAGCCGATTCATGGGCGTCGAGTTGCCAAATTGCACGGCTGCGCGGCTGTTGAACACCAATAGGAACATCGCCAGCACGACCACGCCGACCACGATCCAGACGCGCTGCGAATTGGGGCTGCCAAATGGCGACTTGCCGCCATCGCTATTCTTCTTGCTGTCTTTGCCGCCTTCCGAAACATGCCGGGGTGGCTCTTGCCGATTGTTCATATGGGAAGCTCCGTCCTTGAATACGCGGCGGCGGGGGCGTTTTGCCTTTTCGCCTCACTATAAATGACCCGCGCGGCCCCGAAAAGGTGATAAAACAGCCCGGATTGCCAGACGATACCGTCCTGGAGGCAATATAAAGACAGCTTGCAGTCTGATTTGGCGTAAATTGCCTTTGATTTGCCACCGCATTTTCAGCAAATTTTCTGCGCAGGACTATAATGTACACTGTGTCGTAGGATAAAAGCGTGCCAACTATCATGGAATCCCCCCCCC
>MKWU01000302.1_pt1 | contig 93811 bp, 78 predicted proteins | sample 809101 | NCBI WGS metagenome assembly MKWU01 (sample SAMN05860141, study PRJNA318959) | sponge metagenome | host: Aplysina aerophoba | place: Slovenia: Piran, Adriatic Sea, Gulf of Piran | collected 2013-05-07
CGCCGGCGGTTGTGACGGTGACAACGCACGTGCAGCGCCGCGGCTTCTTTGCCGAATTGGTTCCGCGCGAAGGATTCGGCTCCGGTTTCGTGATCGATGACGATGGACACATTCTCACGAATTTCCACGTGATTGAAGGCGCGCAGCATATCGAGGTCGAGTTCGAAGAGGGCGTTACTTTTGCGGCGGAGGTGGTCGGTCATGACAGCCGCTTCGACCTGGCTTTACTCAAGATAGACGCGCCGCCCGAACTGTTGCAGGCGGTCGAATTCGGCAGTTCAGCGGGCTTGCAGGTGGGGCAGCGGGCGGTTGCAATCGGTAACCCATTTGGCAAATACCGCCGCTCTCTCACTACGGGCGTGATCAGCGGGTTGGAGCGCACGCTGGAGGCAGGCGGGGACCGGTACGTAGGGGGCATTATTCAGATCGATGCGGCAATAAACCAGGGCAATTCCGGCGGTCCGCTGCTGGACAGCTCGGGTCGAGTAATCGGCATCATCACCGCCCTATTCAGCCGCAGCGGCGCAAACACGGGCGTCAGTTTTGCTTTGCCTGTCGAGAAAATCGTGCGGGCGCTGCCCGAACTCAAATCGCTTGGCCGATACCGACATCCTGACCTGGGCATCCGCTATGGCTATCAGATCACGCCGCAGGTGGCGGCGGCTCTCGATCTGTCAGTGGAGGAAGGACTGCTGCTTGTACAGTTGGAGCGCGGCAGCCCGTTGGACAAGGTAGGCGTACGGGGAGCGCAGGAGCGGATCATTCTGTGGAACCGGCAGGTATACGTGGGCGGGGACATACTTACCGCGATCGATGGACATCCGGTTGGGAGCCAGAAGGCCTTGCAACTGCGATTGGAGCCGTTGCAGGTGGGCGACGCAGTGACCGTTTCTCTCCTGCGGGGCGATACGTCGTACGAAACGCGGGTGGTTCTGACCGAAGATTCGGAGTAGTGGTCAGGCGGCTGCGTCCAGCTCCTGCTCGTTATTGAGGCGAACTTGCTGGCCCTGCCGGCCAAAGAGGCGGGGCATGGCGCCGTCCTCAAACACATCGCGGCGGACAAGGCAGCGAACGACTTCGTCACGGCCGGGTATTTCGTACATTACTTCCAACAGCGCCTCTTCGACAATCGAACGCAGCCCTCTTGCCCCAGTTCGGCGCATATATGCTTCGGTTGCGGCCGCGGAAAGCGAATCGGGCTCAAACTCCAGCAGGACATCGTCCATTGCAAAGAGCTGTTCAAACTGGCGCACGATGCTGTTTTTGGGCCGGGTGAGGATTTCGACAAGAGTGTCGCGGTCGAGGGAATCCAGACTGACGAAGACCGGTACGCGCCCGACAAATTCCGGTATCAGTCCGTAGTGAAGCAGGTCGTCCGGCATCACCTGCTGGAGGAGGCGGCTCTCGTCCCGCCCTTCCTTTTCGAGGCGACGGAGCTTCAGTTCACGCTGGCGCTCGGTCAGGCCATCGGGAAGAGGTAAGTCGTCGACACCGTCCTCTTCTGCAACCCTTGCCAAGGGATCCAACTCGGATTCGTCGTCCACGAAGCCCAAGCCGGCGCGACGCCGAAGTCTTCTGCGGACCATGTCGGCCATTCCCACAAACGCGCCTCCCACAATGAAGAGCACGTTACGAGTGTCAAGCGGTATGAATTCCTGCTGGGGATGTTTGCGCCCTGTGCTGGGAGGCACGTTGACGGTCGTGCCCTCGATGATCTTCAGCAGAGCCTGCTGGACACCCTCTCCGCTCACGTCGCGAGTGATGCTGGGGTTGTCGCCGGCTTTGCGGGAGATCTTGTCGATCTCATCAATGTAGACGATGCCGCAAGCGGCCCTGTCGGCATCCCAGTCGGCGGCCTGCAAGAGCCCAACCAACAGGCTTTCGACATCTTCGCCCACGTACCCTGCCTCGGTCAGGCTGGTTGCATCTGCGATTGTAAAGGGGACATCGAGGAGCCTGGCAAGCATTTGGGCCATGAGCGTCTTGCCGCTGCCGGTGGGGCCTATGAGAAGCACATTGCTCTTGGCAAGCTCTACCTGCTCCTCCTCGGCAAACTGCTCATCCTGGCCCGGGAGTGGCTGTTCTTCGCTGCGGGGGGCGGAGTCGCCGGCTTCTTCGCCGCTGTCGAGCTGATTCTCTCGCCAGCGTTGCGCGGCCGCGCCGCTGCCCCCGAAGATTCGCTTATAGTGATTGTAGACCGCGACCGACAGCACTTTTTTTGCACGGTCCTGGCCGATCACATACTGGTTCAGGCTGCGGACGATCTCGCGTGGGCTGGGCACACGTTTGGCGGCGACCTGTGCGACTTTGGCCGAGGCACCGATCTGTCCCACCCCTTCTTCGTCCAGGATTTCGGCGCCGAGGCGGATACATTCGTCACAGATATGGACATCGTCGTCGCCAGCGATAAGGCGCTTGGCCTCCGATTCCTCTCTGCCGCAGAAGGAGCAAACGTTCATGGCGTGTCCAGGTTAAGATAAATTTCCGTTTCAGGGCATAGATTCGGCAACAAGAAGGGCGGCGAGCCCATATAGTCTAGATCGCCTGCACCCTTGCTTTCCGATTACCAGACGGCCTTGCTTGCGGCCTGGCTACCTCTTCCGGCCGGTCTTGCTACTCTTCGTCGGCCGCGGCCTCTTCAGCAGCAGTCTCTGTGCCATTCGCGCTGGGCACATTGAGCTGGCCGTCTACGACAGAGACGATATCGCTGCTGTCGCCGAGCACCTCGTCAACGAGGCCAAAGTCACGCGCTTCGATCGCGTTCATCCAGCGGTCGCGCTGGAATATCTCTTCGATCTCCTGCCAGACATGACCGGTCTGTTGCGCGACGATGTGGAACAGCTGGGTCTGGAGCCGCTCCTGCTCGCGCAGGGCGATGCGCACGTCTTCGGTATAGCCCTGGGCGCCGCCGCCGGCCGGGTGCATGTGGATAGTTGCATGGGGAAGGGCGTAGCGCTTGCCTTTGGTGCCGGAGCAGAGTAGGACGGTACCCATGCTGGCGGTCACGCCGACGGCAAAAGTATGTATCGGCGTGTTGATCATTTTCATGGTGTCATAGATGGCCAAGCCGGCGTAGATGAGTCCGCCCGGGCTATGTATGAACATCTGGATCGGTTGGTTCGGGTCTTCAGAGTTCAGGTAGAGCAGTTGGGCCACAATCAGATTGGCCACCTGGTCGGAAAGCGGCATACCGAGGAAGATGATGCGTTCCTTCAGCAGGAGGCTGTATATGTCATAGGCGCGCTCGCCGCGGCCGGTGCTCTCGATAACCATAGGCACGATATTCGAAGGCGTCAGGCCGCTCGTCCAACCGGGTATTTCAGTATTTTGCGGCGATTCAGGCGGCTGGCCCGCAGGCGGTTCGTTGAACGGATGAAACATCTGGATCTCCCTTTTTCGGATGATAATCTGGTGGTGAACTGGCCCCGAAATCAGCCAGTGGTACGGCGGTTCGACTGTTCGGAGCAGGCTTCAATGTATCCGATGCACCTGCCGAGAAATGTAGGGGCCGCTCTATTCTGCGTTAGTGTTGTGTTAGCGTCCGATTCAGGATTCTGCGATCTCTTCGTTGGCCTCATCTGCGGCGGCGCCTTCTGCAGCCGGCTCGGATTCGGCTGGTTGCGCCGGCTGATCGGAGTCGTCTGCATCGGGCTGGTCGGCATCGTCTGCCGCGTCGGCTTCGGCCACGGGCTCGGGGATCTCTTCGCCGCGGGAGATTGCCAGCAGCAACTTAATTGATTTGTCTTTGAGGATTTCGCTTTCGACATGTGGACGGCTGTGTTCGGCGCGCATCATATCGAGCATGTCGGTACGCGCCTTGGTCGTTTCCTCATCTGCATCCTCGGGCAGGGGGCCGGCCATATCGCCAATGTGGGCTTCAAATTCTTCGTCGCTGACGGTCAGCTTCTCGCTCTGGGCGAACTCTACAAGCGCAAGCTCTATCTGCAGTGACTGTTCGGCGTTTTCGCGCATTGATTCGCGATACTCTTCGATTGTCTGGTTGGACATCTCCAAATACTGTTCCATTCCTTGCAGACCCATTTGCCGAATCTGCATATCGAAGTTACGCACCATCCGGTCGATCTCAAGGTCAACGGCCACGGGTGGATAGACAACGTCGCTCATGTCGACCAGTTCCTGGAGAACTGATTGGATATGTTCGTTTTCCGCCTGTTGTTGCGCCTCTTGCTGTGCGTTCTCGCGAATGTCATCGAGCAGGTCGGCGGCGGATTCAAAATCGGGGCCGAAGTTCTGGGCGATCTCATCGGTCAATTCGGCCGGTGTCTCGAAGGACTTTGTTTTGTGGACTTTCACGGCAAAGCGGACATTGTTGCCGGCATACATGCTGGGGCTGTCATCGGGCCAGGCGATTTCGAAGTTTTTTTCTTCGCCGGGGGACAGTCCCACAAGTGATTCATCCAGACCGGCAGGCTCCATCGGGTTTTCCTGGTCTGGCGTTACGTCCCAATCTTCCTCGTCGAAGACGACGGTTTCGGTCTCATTGCCCTGATCGTCCAAAACCACGCCTTTGACGTCGATGGTCATCAGATCCCCGTACTGGCTGGGGCGGTCTGCTTCAACGTAGTCGGCATTTTGTTCGAGGATGGACTGTATGCGCTGCTGGATCTGTTCTTCGTCGACTTCGGCTTCCTCTTCTTCGACGCGCAAGTCGCGGTAGCTGCCCAGTTTGACCTCTGGCGGAAGCGGTATCGTCAGGTGGAAGCGGACGGACTCTTCCGTGTCGACGTTATCAAGGCTACCCATGAAAAAGGGCTCCAGGCCCTCCTGGTCGAGCGCCTCCTTGTAGACTTCCTGGCCCAGTTCATCGACAAACTCGCTGATGATTGCTTCGCGTCCGACGAACTGAAGCAGAATATGGAAAGGCACCTTCCCTTTGCGGAAACCGGGAATGCGGACTTGCCCGGCGAGTTTGCGGGCGGCTTTACGCATCTCCTGATCGATGCGCTCGTCGGCAACTTCGATTGTCATGGAGAGTTGTCGTCTGTCCATTGGTTCTGTGGTAACGGTCAAGGTCATCGTACTTTGCCTCTCATTGTATTTCTTGGTAGCGAGAGCCTAGAGAGCTTCGCCCCCCAGGGTGAGAATTGTCAGAAGCGGTCCGGCGGCGAAATGCTCTTTTTTCGCCAGAATGCCGTGGAGATACAGAACGGCAAGTGCAGTGACGTAGGCGAAAATGCCTGCCGGGCCGAGAGCAGGGATGATGGATACTGAAATAATTACACACACGAACAGGCTGACGAACAGCCAGACAGTCGATAAGTTTCTTGTGAGTCGTCCCAATTTTGGCACGTCTATCAGCGCGAACCCGCGCCATTTCCCGGGAAAGAGATCGAAGGCCAGGTGCAGTGCGATGCCAGCAGAGAAGCCGGCGGTGAACCAGTCTGCCCATTGGAGCCGCGTAAGAGCGCTGCCTATTAGAAAAAGGCCGGGTAACAAAAAGCTGTGTGTCACACCAGACCTGTGGCGCAGGCGGAAGATCCGAAATCTGTCAATGTCCGGAAACTGGCTTCCCAGCCACGCTCCGATTGCGAAGCAGGCGATGCCAACAATTGTTGCCAGCAGCTCCGAATTGTCGAATTCAATCACGCCGGCTGTCCTGAGTCGTAATAGGGGGCTCGGAATCCAATTGCGCGGCGTGATGCCGGTACGCCGTAAGGGCATCTGCCAGCTTTTCGAGCACCATCTTTTAGTATAGCACACCAGAGTTTACTCTCCCCAAAACGAATGGGTTTTTGTGGGTAGGAACATAGGTGTGCGAGAGATGTGCGGGCGGGCCGCTAATGGGGGAGGCGACGTGGACTGGCATTCAGGTGAGGGGGTACATTTCCTGCCATGTGATCGCGGTTGTACAGTCGGATGGGAGGTGAGGAAACGTGTCCTCAATGTCTCAAACGCATGACGTACGCTATCTTCTGATATTGTACGCGAAATGGAAATCACCAGAGAGGCTATCCAGGGACCCGGCAGGAATCGGAAGTGTGTTTGGTTCGCCGACCTAGCGAAGATTTGCGACAGGTACTTCGGGGAAGCTCGTCAAAAGGGGAGCGGCCAACGGACTTATCGGACGCCAAGGGCAGGCGATCCTAGAGTGAATATCCAAAACAGCAAGGCGCAAGCAAAGGCATATCAGGAACGCCAGGTAATAAGAGCTATCGTAACTGCTAAGCCATATGCAGTGCCTGTCTTGACCAGCCCCTTATCGCGGCCGCAATTCAGGCTATCTGATTGCGTATTCGGTTGGCGGCAGCCACGTTGCTGGAGCCGCACAGCTGGAATGAGCACACACGGTCGGTGAGCGATGGTTTTGGAGGGGGGCGTGGGGGGGGCGCAGCCCCTGCACAAGGGAGGGCCGAAGGCCCGACCGCCCAAATGCAAAAAGAGAGTATAATGGAGTGAGGAGTGAGGAGAGAGCAACCACCTTCGCTCGCCTCATTCAGGATCGCAATTTAGTTGTGGCTTAGTAGTTTCGAGCTATCGAGAAACTAAAGGGGATGTAATGAAGGACAAATACACTTACCGCGTTACCTGGTCACGCGAAGACGGCAAATGTGCCGGCTTGTGCGCTGAGTTTCCTTCGTTGAGTTGGCTGGCGCAGACGCCAGAAGAGGCCTTTTCCGGAATTCGCCGTCTGGTTTCTGATTGTATCAGCGACATGCGAGATTAGGGCGAGATTCCGCCGTAGCCAATTGCCGACCGAACATATAGCGGGAAGTTACTGGTACGTGTGCCGCCGGAAACGCACGCGGCGCTGGTTCTGCGCGCGGCAGAACAGGGCGTTAGCCTGAACAGACTGGTAAGCGCGCGTCTGGCGAATGACTGCAGTTGAACTGGGCTACGTCCGTTTGAAGGCTCGCTCCAGTTCGCCGGCGCTCAGCTGCAGCATGGTGGGGCGTCCGTGGGGGCAGGTACGCGGGGCTTGGCACTGCTCCAATTGGCGCACCAGCTCCTTCATTTCGATGTCGCTGAGAATCTGGCCGGCCTTGATCGACGCCCGCTTGCAGACCATCTTCACCAAACGGGCCTCCAACTCCTCGCCGACAATGTCTCGATTTTCGGCCAAGCCCTGCACGATCTCATCGAGCGCGCGTTCAGAGTCCTGATCGGATAGGACGCTGGGAACGGCGCGTACGAGGAAGGTGTCGCCGCCGAAGTGTTCGACGCCGAAGCCAACGGCGTTCAACTCGTTGAGGTGCTGAGCAACGAGACCTGCGCGGGCGTCGCCCACATGCAGTGAAATCGGCGCGAGCAGCCCTTGACGGGCGACTCCTTGACCTTCGCCGCTTGCGCGCTGGGCCATGAACTTCTCGTACAGGATGCGTTCGTGGGCGGCGTGCTGATCTATCAGGTACAACCCCTCCGGCCCTTCGGCAACCACATACATTGCGCCTGCCTGCCCAACTACCCGCAGTGGTGGTAGGGACGGATCAGCGTCAAAGGGAGGCGCTTCTTGCTCGCTGGCGGGCGTTGCAGGCGGCGCCGACTCGTCCGGCAGAGTTTTCGGTGCGTCCAGTAGCGGATCTGATTCGGGCTGGTCGGCGGGCGGCATTTCGAATGGTATTACGGGCTTCTGTTCGACACCGGCGCTGAGAATCGCGTGGCGACGTGCAGACCATCCGCTCTGATGTGGTTGGTGGGCTGCTTGTGAATCGAAGCCTTCAGGCAGCGGTTGCCCGGACGACTGGGTATGGACTGGGCCAGGTCGCAGGTCTTCGCCGCCCAGCTGCATTTCAGGCACGCCGGCGTTGTCGACAATCGCCTGGCGAACGGTGCTTTGGACAGCTCTGAAGACCTTGTTGGCGTCGACAAAACGCACTTCGGTCTTGCGCGGATGCACATTGACGTCCACCTCGGCCGGGTCCAATTCAATAAAGAGGACAGCCAGTGGATAGCGGCCAACCGGCAACAGAGTGTGATATGCCTGTACAACCGCGTGGGTCAGGCTTCGATCTTCGACGTAGCGGCGGTTAACGAACAGGTTGATCTGAGTGCGAGTGGGGCGGGTGAGGGATAGCGAACTGACGTATCCGCTGACGTGCACTCCTGCCGAGGGTGCGGTAAATGGCGCCGCCGGACTTTCGTCGGCGTCGGACATGAAGATGACTTCGTCCTCCTGCGGCTGGGGGGTCTCGTTTGCCCGTTCTGCATTGGCATTGGCAGCGGCGCGTTCGCGCGCTCGACCCACGGGAAACATCTGGCTGGCGTTCTCGCGCCCGTAAATTTTCGACAGAACGTCGTCAACGCGACCGGTGCCTTCAGTGAAGAAGGAAAGTTTGCCTTCGCTGACGTATTGGAATCGGCAGGCCGGATAGGCGAGGGCATAGCGCTGGACTATGGCGGCGATGTGGCTAGCCTCCGTTGCCGGGCGCCGCAAAAACTTACGCCGCGCGGGCGTATTGAAGAAGATATTTTCGACAGAGACGACTGTGCCCACAGGTAGACCGGCGGGCTGATTGCGTATGACTTTTCCGCCTTCGATATGCAGTTCGGCGCCGGATTCGGAATCGGCGTGGCGGCTCCTCAGCGTCATGCGGCTGACGGCAGCGATGCTATAGAGGGCCTCGCCGCGAAAGCCGAATGAGGTGATGCAGTCCAGATCGGCGGCGGTATGCAGTTTGCTGGTCGCGTGGCGCTGGGCTGCCAGGGGCAGCTCGGCAGCGGGGATTCCATACCCGTCGTCGGTCACCTGCAGGAGGCGCCGGCCTCCTTCTCTGATCTCGACCTGCACCTCGGTCGCGCCGGCATCGAGGCTGTTCTCGATCAGCTCTTTGGCGACGTTTGCCGGGCGTTCGACCACTTCCCCGGCGGCGATTTTGGCGGCTACGTCCTGAGAAAGAAGTTGAATGGCCATAGTGGATAGAGTATACCATTTTTGCGCGTGATCGTTCTCGCGGCAGGTTTCGCGATGGTCTCCCCCTCAGCTTTGGCAGTGTTGCAGATGCCTAATGACGCGAAGGTCTGGTGCGGGCACAGAGCCTGACATAATATTATTGGTGTTTCACGATCTTATCTTGCTGGCCCTTGCCTACTGTTGGCTATGCGAAGTAATTTCAGCCGATCAAGCTATTTTCACTTATTTGACGACACAACGGACGTCTCCAGTAGTTCCGAAGCCCAAGGTAGGCAGTTTGGAGAACCTGACAGATATCTGCGCTAGTCGGGGGAATTGTCAGATTTCGCCCTGCGAGGCTGTTCCCGGAACCGATGTCGAGTCCACGAAGAGATGCTCCTCTCCGGCTACGTCGACAATCAGGATGGCGACAGTCCGGTGCGGAGCGCGGTCACGATCCTGGTTGCCGGGGTCGACGGGCGGCGAGCAGGAATAGGTCCCGGCGACGAGAGCGCTCTTGCCCGCGGGCGCGTCCACTAGCGCCGGCCGCAAGGTCTTGCCGTCAAAGTCCGGATCGATCAGGACAGCTCGGACTTGCGGACGCCAGTCTGGCGGCAGAATGACATTTGCTTTGGCGGCCAGATGATCCAGTTGGGAACTAAGAAACTGCTCGATCCGAATGTTTAACCGGCCACCATCCTGATCGAGCCTAATCTCCGCTGCGGGGCTGGCATGCAGATCTTGCCAGTGTTGGCTGCTGTAAACGGAACTGCCGTTGCCAAGTCGCAGAATTCGGTATCCGTATTCATTTCGAGAGCAGTTCCTTCCGCCCCCTTGCTCCTGATCGGAGCAGCTGCCCTTCTCGGAACCGGAGGAATCTGCGGGAGGCAGTCGGCGGCTGAGACGGCCCGCGGCCGTGCGAATCGCGCGCCAGGAACTGTCGCAGCCCAACCAGTCACGACCTAACTCTTGCGCCACGGTGAGCGTTGTGCCGGACCCGACAAATGGGTCGAGGACGAGATCTCCGGGATTACTGGCTGTTTCCAGGATCCGCTGCAGCAGCCGTTCGGTTTTTTGCGTAGGGTAGTTCTCGTCTTCGCCGGGCACAGTCCCAAGACCGGGGATGTCGTCCCACAGATTGTCCACTGGTCTGATGAGGACGTAGTGGTTGCGACCGCGTTGGGTGAGGTGGTACTTCACGCCGATGTTTCCGCCATTGGAGGCGTATACGCGTTGCGCGTCCTCATCGACGATCACGTTGCCGCCGTAAGGGGCGTAGAGCCGTCCTTCCGCTGACAGGGCGGCCAGTCGTTCGAAGCTGTATGTGCCGGGATCAGAGGTGCGGAAAAAGCCGCGTTCGTCACGCATGAACTGAGCGGCTGCATCTTTCTCGCTGAGGACGATCTCGCGTTTGGGAGCATTCCAGACGGGCCGACCCTTTGGAGTCCTGCGAAAGATGTGGATTGCCTGGGCGCTGTTAGGAAAGAAGCGGGCATGGACCTTGGCGCCGCGCATTGTCTGGCTGCGCCAGAACACGGTGTTGAGATGCGAATCGGGGCCGAAGATCTCTGCCAGCAGCAGGAGCAGTTGGGCCTGCATGCGATGATCGCAGTGCAGCCAGAGCGTTCCGTCAGGGTGCAGCAGGTCGCGCAGGAGGAGGAGCCGGTCGGCCAGGAATTGGAGGTAGGCGCCGGGCTGCCAGATATCGTCGTACGCGGCCATTTCGCCCAGTGTGGGCTGCCCCTTACCGCGCAGACGAACGCGGCTGGTGTAGGTGCGGTTTGAGTTGTAAGGGGGATCCAGGTAGACCAGGCGGACGCTGCCGTGGTAGCCGTTGGCCAGCAGCCACGAAAGCGAATCGAAGTTATCGCCGGACAGCAGCAGACCGCCGCGGGCTGCATCGGAGAATTGGGGTGGGTATTGTTCCATCTGCTGGACAGAAGGTCGGGAAGGCTCTACTTGCAGCCTCTTACGGGGCCACTGGATAGTGATTTTTTCTTCTGTGCGTTTGGGCCGCGAGTTCCCAGCCGGCATGGATTTCAGGTCCGTTCAACGTGCGGACATGCTTCTGCACGTAATGCGTGATGGGTAATGCTTATTGCGTATGGGCAGAATAGCTGGCCGAGTTTCCATTGCGTAACTCACGCGAAGAGTCATGCATTCAGATGGGAAACAGGATGTTCCGTTCCGGTTCACATTGCTGTGTTCCGCACTAAGGCACGCCATCACTAGCTTCGATTGGAATCAACACATCGATATGCGCCTGAACCGGCTTGGATGCCAATCGAAAGACCCGGCAGCGTTGCTACATGCTGCCGGGTCCTGAACTCTGCAATCGCTATGTACGAAACACGTAGCCCGCTGACAGGCCAACGTTACCGGCTCTCGCGGCGGGCAGGGAAATAATCCCAAGTTCCCATTGGCATCGCGGCGATTGCGCATTTGCGGATTGCCGCGCGCGCAGTTCAAACCTGAACCGAGTTGCCGCCGGTCATTGCAGGGACGAAATGCACTTCGCTGTCCGGCCCTACGGCGGCGCGCAGGCCGCGATTCTGCACAGCGCCATCGACCGCGACCGTCCAGCCGGGCCGAATGCGTCCTTCATCTATGATGCGGTCGGCGACACCCGGGAAGCGTTTCTCTAGGGCGGCGACAAGCTCCCGCACCGATTCCCCTTCTGCTTCGACGATCTGCTGGCCGTCGGTGAGTGAGCGCATCAGGGGTGGAATCCAGACCGTGGCCACGCTCAATCGTCTCCTGGAACCAGTTCAGCACTTTCGGCCTCTTTGGCCCACATGGCTTCGAGCAGTCTTGCCGGGGAGATGGGCAGCTTGTCCATGCGGATGCCGGTGGCCTGGTAGACAGCATTGGCGACTGCGCCGGCAGGCGGCACGATGTTGACCTCGCCTACGCCGCGCACGCCATAGGGGTGAGCGGGATGGGGAACCTCGACCATAATCGTTTCGATCATGGGCAGGTCCAGGGCGGTGGGCATGCGGTAGTCGAGCAGGCTGGCGTTGAGAAGATGGCCCTCTTCGTCGTAGATGTACTCTTCGTTGATGGCCCAGCCGATGCCCTGGGCGACGCCGCCTTGCATTTGCCCTTCGACATAGGATGGGTGAATTGCCTTGCCCACGTCCTGGGCAATGGTGTAACGAAGAATGGTGATCTTGCCCGTTTCCGGATCGACTTCAACGTCCACGCACTGGGTAGAGAAACCAGGGCCGAAGTCCTGCGGGTGCACGGTCGAACTGGCCATCAGGGGTTCGTCGCGCTGGACGAGACCGGCTGCTTCGATGAACGGCAGGCTCTCGGCGCCGGCACTGAATACGCCGTCTTCGTAGCATACATCGCCGAGGGCGACATCCCATTGGTCGGCCAAACGACGTTTCATCTCTTTTTTGAGCTGCTGGCCGAGGTTATAGGCGGCCAGGCCGGTGGCGAACGTGGTACGGCTGCCGCCGGTCACGTCATTATATGAGACGGTATCGGTATCGACGACGCGGGCCTTGACCTGTTCGTACTCGATATCCATGGCCTCGGCCAACTGCATGGCGATCGAGGCCCTGGAGCCGCCGATATCGGTGGAGGCCTCGCTGAGATTGACACTGCCGTCGGGGTTGAGCACGGCGGTGGCGCTGGACTGGCCGCCCCAGTTGTTCCAGTAGCCTGAAGCGATGCCGCGACCGCGATATTTGCCTTCGAGCGGCGACTGGTAGTGTTCGGAATCCCGAATAGCTTCGACTGTTTCGATCTGACCGATGCGGGCGTACTGCAGGCCGTCCGGGCGCCGGTCGTTCTCTTTGGCGCCGTTGAGGACACGGAATTCGGCCGGGTCCATGCCCAGCTTTTCGGCGAGTTCATCGACGACGCTTTCGACGGCAAAGGCTACATTGGTGCCGCCGGGCGCGCGGTAGGCAGCGCTGCGGGGCCGGTTGACGATTATGTCATAGCCATCTACCTGCAGGTTGTCGATGGCGTAGGGGGCAAGGCTCACGTTGGCGGCGGCCCCGACCGGTGAGCCGGGATAGGCGCCGGCCTCGTAGTAGAGTTCAGCCAAGGCGGCGGAAATCTTACCATCAGCATCGACGCCGATTTTGACGCGGATATTAGAGCCGGAGGTGGGCCCGGTTGCAGCCAGAACGTCGGCACGGCTCATTACAATTTTGACTGGTTCATGGCCGGCCTTTTCAGACAGGACCACAGCGACCGGTTCAACGTAGACGTTGATTTTGCCGCCGAAGCCGCCGCCGATTTCGGTAGGTACGACTTTTAGGCGGGAGACGGGAATCTTCAAGATTTCGCAGACCTGGCCACGTACGGCGAACGAGCCTTGGGTGCTTGTCCAGATCGTGATTTGGCCGTCGGCGCTATGCAGGGCAGTGGCGGCATGGGGCTCGATATAGCCCTGGTGGACGGTTTCGGTACGGAAGGTGCGATCCACGACCAGGTGGGCGCCGGCAAAGCCGGCATCGAGGTCGCCGCGCTGGTGGCGGAAGAAGGAGGCCAGGTTTGTCGGCTCGGTGCCGATTTCGCCCATCTTATCTGTGCGCAGTGTATCCAGCAGGATGGGCGCATCTTCAGCGAGGGCGTCGTCCACGGTCATTACTGGGGGAAGCACCTCGTAATCGACTTCGATCAACTCGGCGGCTTCGCGAGCGATATGCGGGTTGACCGCGGCGACGCCTGCCACGGCGTGGCCGTGGTATAGCGCCTTTTCCTGGGCCAGGACGTTGTCGCTCAGGTATTTGAGATTGATTGCGCCTTCGCCCAGGTCTTCGATTTTGTCCTCGGCCACAGGCAAGTCGTCAGCGGTGACGACAGCGCGCACGCCCGGTAGGGCTTCGGCCTTGCTGGTGTCGATGGAACGAATGCGGGCGTGGGCGTGGGGGCTGCGCAGGACGAATCCATGCAACAGCCCGGTCATCTGCACATCGGCGGCATAGACGGCGCGGCCGGTTACTTTGTCTACACCGTCCGGCCGCACAGGACGCGTGCCGATAACCTTGTAACCGTTCTGGCCGTTGGCGGCCGGTTGACCAGTTCCATTCTGTTTCGTATCGGCCATTATATTTTCTCCTCGGCGTTAGGCGTCGCCTTCGGCCACGTCCAACACTGCCCGCACGATCTTGTCATAGCCTGTGCACCGGCAGAGGTTTCCTGCCAGCCAGAGGCGTACATCGTGCTCGCTGGGGCTGGGGTTATCGTCCAACAGCGCTTTGGACGAGACGATGAATCCTGGTGTACAGATGCCGCATTGCAGAGAGGCATGCTCCAGGAACTTCTGCTGGAGGGGGTGCAGCTGGCCGTCTTCGGCGATGCCTTCGATCGTCACGACCGAGCGACCTTCAATCTCCGGCGCCAGCACAAGGCAGGAGTTGACGAGAACGCCGTCCAGGAGCACGTTGCAGGCGCCGCAGTTGCCATTGCCGCAGCCTTCTTTGCTGCCGATCAATCCCAAATTGTCCCTAAGCGCCTCGAGCAGAGTCTGACGAGGTTCGCAAAGGAAGACAGTTTCTTCACCATTCAGAGTTGTTTCTACAGCGATCTTTTTAGCCATGTCCGTTCAGTCTCCCCAATTCGTCAACAGTTTTGGTACCACGTGCCCGGTCGATAGCGATTCGCAAAGCGCGTTGTGTCAGGATAGCTGACAGGTGTTTGCGCTGAGGGATCGTTCCCCGCATGTCGCTGATCGGTCGCGCCGCGTCTTTGGCCAGTTCGGCAGCAGTAGCCAGGGTCTCTTCCGAGACGGGTTGACCGGCCAGCGCGTCGCCTGCCTCCTGCACGAACAGGGGGGTTGGAGCGACAGCGCCCAGGGAGACGCGTGCGGACTGGATTGTATTCTTGTCATCGCTCAGGACAACAGAGGCGCCGGCGCCGACTACGGCAATGTCCATTTCGTTGCGAGGAATGAAACGCAGGTAGGCTGCGCCGAAGTTCGCGGGCGGCGTGGGGAATTCCAACGCGACCAGGAACTCACCGTTTCCCAGTACATTGCGGCCCGGCGCGGTGCAGAAGTCCTCGACTGCGACTGAGCGGCGGCCGTTGGGGCCGGCAATATGACAAGTGACGCTATGGGCAATCAGATTAGGAATCGAATCGGCAGCCGGAGAAGAGTTACACAGGTTGCCGCCGAGGCTGGCGCGCCCCTGAATTTGCGTGCCGCCGATCAGATGGGTTGAATCGATCAGAGCTGGGTAGGCATCGCGAACGGACTGATTGGAGTTGATCGTATGGCAGGATACGGAAGCGCCGATGGTCAGGCTATCGCTGCTGACCGAGATCGCCATCAGTTCAGGAATCCGTTTAAGGTCAACGATTGTGTCAAGTCCAAGGCGTCCTTCCTGGAGCTGAGCGATCAGGTCGGTGCCGCCGCTCAGCGGTCGGGCCCTATCGCCACCGTCAGCTAGTGCCGAGATTGCCTCGTCCACATTGTTGGGTGCTACATAGTCTAATGCTTGCAAAGAACTGCCTCCTCGATTGGTTCGCGTGATGGAAACTATATGGGCAAATTTTTTGTTGAAATCCGCGTTGGGCTACGAAGGTAATGCGCAATTTGCAAGGAGCCTTTATCGGTTCAGTTATACCATAAGATCAGACTAGAGGAAAAACTGCTGCACAGATTTTCTCGTAACGCGCCGGTTTCGAAAATTGGGTTCTGCGGGGAGCGCTTTTGCAATAACGAAGTTTATTTCGATTTAGAGTATGATAGCACCGGCTGTATTGTTGGCTATATTAAACTATTCTGCATCTTACATCTGCCCGATCAGATGAAACTATCTTACCTTGCCATTGCCTATCTTGGGGGCGTAACCGCCGGTCATCTTCTTTGGCAGCAGGGTTGGTTTGGCTGTGGAATCAGCGACCTTTATTGGATTACTGCGCTGGCTCTGATTGCCTCATTCCTGTGGATGGACGCCAAGGTCAAGGTCAGATTTTCTGCGCCTCTGCGATGGCCGGCTGCGGCCGGTTTTGTTCCGCCGCGGAGGACCCCCTCCGGCTGGCTGATTGGCGGGATAGCGCTGGCCGGAATGTGCGGCATCCTGCGCCTGGGTTCGCAGCCGCCCCAACCCTGTCTTGGGCCATCCGACCTGGCCTATTACAACGGCGACGCCGGGGGCAGGGACAGCTCATGGGCAGTTTTGGACGGCTTTGTTGCGAGTTATCCGATCCTGAAAGACGGACAGTGGCGTCTGGATGTCGAGGCGGATTCTCTGGAGCTTTACGGCGAGAGGAAAGAGGTAAGTGGGCGATTGCGGCTTCATACAGTGGGCGGCAATCGCTATCGCTTCGGCGAAAGTGTGCGGGTCAGTGGCGAGCTGAGGGAACCGCCGGTCTTTGAAGGCTTTGACTACCGGGCCTATCTGGCGCGCAAGCAGATTCACAGCCTTATGCAGCGGGCGCGCGTCGAGCCGCGGCCGGGGATGGTGCGGGGAGGGTTCCTGCTGCAGTACGTCTATGGCCTGCGGGAGCGCGGCGAAAGACTGCTCAACCGCCTCCTGCCTGAACCGTATGCGGCGCTGGCAAACGGAATGCTGTTGGGCATTGAAGCCGGCATTCCCGATGCATTGTACGAACAGTTCAACCTCACTGGCACGAGCCACGTTATTGTGATCAGCGGCAGCAACGTAGCGCTGGTGGCCGGCGTGCTGATGGCACTGGGTATCAGGTTGTTTGGAAGGCGCGGTGCGCTGTGGCCGACACTGGCGGGCTTGGGATTTTACGCAGTCCTGGTGGGCGGTGACGCCGCGGTATTGCGGGCGTCATTGATGGGCGGCCTGTTTGTAGTGGCTTCGGTTTTGGGAAGGCAGAGCACGGCGCTGGCAAGCCTGGCCGCGGCCTGCTGGGGGATTACGTTGTGGAATCCTCACATGCTCTGGGATGTCGGGTTTCAGCTAAGCAGCGCTGCCACGGTCGGGCTTGTCCTGATCAGTCCGGCTCTAACGGACATTTCTACATCGATTTGGCACCAGATGAAGAAAGGTTTGAGGCAAGGGGGAGGTGAGCCGGATGGTTCCCGAGGGTACATTCTCATTCCCTGGTCAGTCGGACACTGGTTGCGGGATAGCCTGCTGTTGACGATCGCTGCCAGCGCAACAACCTTACCACTCATTGTTCTTTACTTTGGGCGTCTCAGCCTGACCAGTCTGGTTGCAAACTTGTTAATCGCGCCAGTACAACCACTTATAATGATAGTCGGGGGCCTTGGGTTGGTTGTTGGAGTTTTCGGGCTGGAACAGGTTGCACAGTACTTAATGGTAATTCCTTACGCCAGTTTATGGTGGACGACGATGATCGTGAAATGGATGGCGTCTTTCAAGGGCGGCAGCGTTGAAGTCTACGCGTATGGGGCAGGTCTTACGGCTCTAACCTATGCCGCTATTTTGGGTTTGTACTGGCGAAGGCCGTTGGCGAAAGCTCTGACCCGTCTTGGGCACAGGGCCGTCCGGTTTTCGATGGCGAAACATGGTGAGACAGCAGCACGACGGCCGTTGGCGCAACTAGCGGGGACAGTTCCCGGCTGGATGTTTGGTATCGCGGGGATGGTCGCCGGCCTGGTATGGTGGCTGGCTTTGACACAGCCGGACGGCCAACTTCATATCTATTTCCTGGACGTTGGCCAGGGGGACGCCATCTTTATCCAGACGCCGAGCGGGCGGCAGGTGCTGATTGATGGAGGCGATGACCGCCAGCAGCTGTTCGCTGAATTGGGCGCGGTGATGCCATTCTGGGACAGGCAGATCGATCAGGCGATCGTGACGCACCCCGACTGGGACCATATTGGGGGCCAAGTCGAACTGCCCAGACGATTCAAGGTTGGCCAGGCTGTCATCAGCGAAAATGTGCGCGCGCACGAGGATTCGCGGGAGTGGCTGGCTGCTATGGATGCGGAGAAAGTGCCGGTAGAGGGTCTGCAGCAGGGCGGCTGGTTGGATCTTGGTGACGGGGTAGGGCTGTGGGTGCTATGGCCGCCGCGGGAAGAGGAGCTGCAGGGACTGGACGAGAATGACAAGAACGAGCGTTCATTGGTGCTGAAGCTGGTCTACGGCAGTTTTTCTGTGTTGTTGACAGGGGATGCCGGGCTACCAAGCGAGGAGCGGCTGCTGCGCGAGAGGCAACCGATTGCGGCGCAGGTGCTCAAGGTCGGGCACCACGGCAGCGGACACAGCAGCAGCCTGACGTTTGTCGAGGAGGTCAACCCTAATGTTGCGGTCATTCAGGTGGGCGCCAAGAACAGGTACGGGCACCCGGACACGGAGGTGTTGGAGATATTGGACGGACGGCTGGTACTGCGCAATGACAGGGAAGGGCGCGTCCACATACGCAGTGACGGGCAGCTGATGTGGATTGGGACGGAGAAGGGAGTTGTACCTGGTTTACCGGGTAGGAACGAGGAGGCCAGTTCCCTGCGTGAAATCGGGAAATGAGAGTATCAGTGGAGGCAGGAGGTAGGTTTGTGACAGGGGCTCGCTGCAGCCCTTCACTTATATTTGGTCAGGGTTGCTGGGGTTCGTCAGGACGAGCGAGGTAGAGAAGTACGATTCCGAAAATGACGACGAGGCGGAAAGCGGCCTGCCGTCCATCCCACACGTCCGATTGCCACATCAGGAACCACTCACCGCCGATGGAGATAAATCCTGTAAACCACAGAACCATTCCCAGAGTCAAGCCTGCAATTGTGACGCCTTTGGCCTCATTGAACCGGTCTATCTCTTTTCTGGTTTTGAAGAGTCGAGCTCCTCCCCACCAGCAGAGAATCGCGATCGCCGTTTCAGTAAGAATAATGATCCAGTAGAAAATGTGATGCAGTGCAGAAACGTCGATAGCTCGCCACATCCCCAGGTTATCGGGGAAGGTCGTATCCATTTTGAGGACGTGGACGACGAACCAGTAGTTTGAGTTATAGTCCGTGAGGTTATTGAAGACAACGATCGAGGAATGAAGAGCGATTGCCCAGACAAGGAAAACCTTCGAGTATCTAATGTACATTCTTCTTCTCTGAAGCTCGTTCGAGAGAGCTGGATTCCACTTTTGAAAGGCGTTTGGCTTAGTTAGCCACTATACAAAGGGAGCGCCTTCTTATTCAAACCTTCCTAGGGGGAAGTGTATCGAATTCGTCGCCGCGGCTTCAAGACCAGAGCTTTGCCATTACCTGGGGGCGATTCAGGTAGGCGGACAGGTCTGTCGGCAGGTCCAGAATCAGATCTGCACTACTGAAGTTCTGGGTAGCTCCCATGCCGCACAAGAGACCCACCTGCACCGCGCCGACTGCTTCTCCAACGCGCAGTTGCAGCTCGGTGTCACCGACCACCAGACAAGCTTCGGCTGGCAGATTCAGAATCTCTAGCACATTCATCAGCCCCTCGCTGTTAGGAGAGGGCTTGCGCAGGTCGTCGCGGGTGACGATGGCGTCGAACAGGTCAGCGGGCAGGTCGGCGCGCTGGAAAAAGGAATCGAGTTCCTGTCGTGAGCGTGTCGTGATCAGAGCCACCTTGTACTGCTGCCGCAGCTCGATCAGCAGATCAGGCACGCCTTCACGCAGCTGTTGGGTCTCGGTGGAAGGGAAGGCACGTACACGCTGGAGCCGGCGGGTAAGGCGGCGAGCGTCCTCGTGGAGCCTGAGCCAGGAAAGCAGGCTGATGACGGCGAGGGACGGGCCCTCCATTGACGCCATAAAGCGGCGAAAAAACAGTTCACGCTTTTCCAGGGGCCAGATGCGTTCCAGCCTGCCAAAGCGTTGGGCCAATTCGCTTGCCAGGGACCAGTCCAGGTGGGTCAGCGTCCCATCCAGATCGAAGACAACGCCTTCGATCCAGTGGCCGCCGATAAGTCCGGGGATTTGTATCTCGTTTTGCCGTTGCGTGGATTCGAAAGGCTCCAGATCACGCAGTTTTCGGAAGACATAAATGAGGAGTATGCGGACACTGGCGATTGTCGGTGTGATGAGGAGGACGCCCAGCACGCCGAAAACGAGTGCGGCGCTGATAATGCCGGTGAAGGTGACGGCGGGATGCAGGCGCACGCGGCGCCCGACAAGACGCGGGATGAGGTAAACGCTTTCGACCTGTGTAATGAAGACGTAGAAGATCAGGACGATGATAGCGAAAGGAAAATGGCCGATGGGTAGCCAGGTCGAGCCCTGCAAAAGTGCTACCAGAGTGCCAATAGCGCCGCTGATGCCGGGGCCGACGGTTGGTAGAAACTCGAGCACGCCGGCGAGCAGGGCCAGGGCGGCAGCATTGGGCAGGCCGACGATTGACATAATGATCCAGGTGATAGAGCCGATGACGAGGCCCAAGACCAGCTGACCGCGCAGGAAGGCCATCCAGATGGCGCCCAACTCCTGGGAAAGTCGCTGGACATCATCGCGATAATCGGATGGCAGAGCGTTCATCACCATGCGCTGCAGCTTGATAATGTCTTTCAGCAGCCAGAAGCCCAGAACAAGCACATAAAGGGTCGCCAACACACCGGTTGTGAAGGTGGCGGCCAAGCCCAGGGCGCCGGCGCCGGCCTGCGACAATACGCTTTGGATGACGGTACCCAATTGTTGTAGAAGACTGTTGACGCTCAGGCTTGTGCCGAAGATGGGAAGGAGCGGGCCCGGAGCGGCCGACTGAAGGTCGTTTACCAGCGTTTCCAGCAGAATCACCAGAGATTCGAAGGAAGAGACAACGCGCGGCACAAAGATCGCGACCATTACGATCAGGATGCTAATCACCAGCAGATAGACCGCAACGATCGAGGTAGCCCGGCTCCAACCGGTGCGCTGTTGCACCCAACTGACCGGTTGATAGAGGACAAAGGTGAGCAGCAGCGCGATGATCGTGGGCTGGATCATGACCCGGAACGCGTAGAGGAGCAGCACCGCCAGGAGGCCGAGGCTGGCCGACACAACTATTTTAGTGGTTGTACTCCAACTCTTGGTACTCATATTGATAAGGGAAGCGAGGGGGTCACCCTCCGTTCCGCCTATGTCTCCGAAAGGGGCGGTAAATCACCCAGGTCGCGGCACAGATTATCTGAAAATTGTAAATTTGGTCAACGGCCAGTATCGCACCCAGATCCGACCCTTGATCATGTCGCGGTGGACCGGGCCAAAAGTGCGGCTGTCATTGCTATTGTCGCGGTTATCGCCCAGAACGAAAAACAGATCGTCTGCCAAAGTAATAGGGGCGAGACTGGTTGCATCGTCGCCGTAGCCAGAGGGCGTCTTTGTGTCGTTTGCGCCTGCGAGGGCGCGGCGGCGAGACGAGCCGGCATATGAGGAAGAGACTTCACGGCCGTCGATAAGGATTTGGCCGTGCAGAATTTCGACTGTCTGGCCAGGTAGTCCAACGACGCGCTTGATAATCAGCGCAGAAGACTCGGGCAGGTCCAACACAACTATTTCGTTGTGGCGGGGATCATGAAAGTAATAGCTTACTTTTTCCATAATCAGCCTTTCCGCGGGCTGCAGATTAGGCTGCATGCTCTGTCCACGCACAATGGTCGCCTGTGCCAGGAAGAGGTGGATCAACGCGGCCAGGAAAAGGGCCGGAAGGATGATCTGTACGACTTCTTTGAAGGCCGAAATGACGGAGGCTGTTGTGGACAGGCCGTTTGATTCGGGGGCCATATGGCCAACAGCCGGGCTGTCGGCGCCGGTTGGCGCGAACAGCCCGGCAGGGTTTGGTCGGCTCGAATTCTCCGCAGGGATGACCTCGGACTGTGCGTCATCGGTAGGCGGCAACTCGTGAGGACTGGCCTGCTCCTCCTGTTTTCGAGTCGACATCATCATCGATCGTTTGGGCCTGCTAAGTGACGCAATACAGGGTCACGGCATTCTATCGACGGGGGCGGCCGTTTCGACCACCTCGGTCCCGCTCGCGACCGCCGCTACGTCCACCGCTGCGTTCGCGTTCGCGACCGCCGCCACCGCCGCCACCGCCGCGCCGTCCGCCGCGGTCGCGGTCACGTGCTTCCTCGGCGCTCCAGCCTTCCAATACGGCCTGGCGGCTGAGGCGAATTTTGCCGGCTGGGTCGATGTCGATCACCATGGTCGTGAGTTCATCGCCGACGTTGGCGATCTCTTCGACATTGTTAACGCGGTAGTCGGCCAGCTGGCTGATATGCACAAGTCCGTCCACCCCGGGCAGCAGGTTGACGAAGGCGCCGTAGGCCTCGACTCTAACAACCTGCCCGGTGTAGATTTTACCTACTTCGACCTCTTCGGTCAGGGATTCGATTTCGCGGCGAGCCTCTTCGGCAGCGAGACCATTTTGGCCCGAGATAAAGACAGAGCCATCGTCGTCGATATCGATTTTGACTTCGTAACGTTCCTGCAGTGCACGAACAGTTTTGCCGCCCGGGCCGATTATCTTGCCAATCTTTTCCGGGTCCACGTTTACAGTGAGAATTCGCGGTGCGTAGGGGCTGAGTTCCTCGCGGGGTTCGGGGAGCACTTCCAGCATCTTTTCCATGATGTGCATGCGGCCTTGCCGGGCCTGCTCCAGCGCGATTCGCAGAATTTCGAAGTCGAGCCCTTTAACTTTGAGGTCCATCTGCAGGGCAGTGATGCCATGTCCGCTGCCTGCGACTTTAAAGTCCATGTCGCCGAGGTGGTCTTCGACGCCCTGGATATCGGACAGAACCACATAATCGCCGGTTTCCTGATCCTGCACGAGGCCCATGGCGATGCCGGAAACGGGGGCATCGATGGGGACGCCGGCGTCCATCAGCGCCAACGTACTGCCACAGACGGAGGCCATACTGGTGGAGCCATTGCTGCTGACAGCCTCGCTCACCAGGCGCAAGGTGTAGGGGAACTCGTCGGGAATTACAGTCTGGAGTGCCCGCTCTGCCAAGGCGCCGTGGCCGATTTCGCGACGTTTCGGTCCCCGCATGGGGTAGGCTTCGCCGGTGGAATAGGGCGGGAAATTATAGTGATGGATATAGCGTTTATCATCTTCAGGCTGCAAGGTATACATGCGTTGCGCGTCGCCGGGCGTGCCCAATGTGGCAATGGTCAGGACGTGCGTTTCGCCGCGCATAAACAGCCCGCTGCCGTGGACGCGGGGCAGGTTGCCAACCTGAACCTGGATGGGGCGGACGGTTTCCGGGTCGCGGCCGTCGGGGCGGACTTTATCGTCGAGGATACGGCGCCGCACAGCGTCTTTATGGAGGCTGTCGAGCGTATCATCCACATCGCCGGCGTCGACTTCTGCGGCGCTGATCGGTTCGGCCAGGGCTTCCAGCGTTTCGGAGCGCACTTCGGCGAGACGTGCCTTGCGGTCGCTACGGTCGGTGGTTTCACTCACGGCCGCGTATACCTTGTCGCGTGCCAGCTGGTCGACCTTTTCGACGGTGTGCTCGGCGGCTGCAAAGACGGGGAAGTCGGTATACTTTTCCTTGCCGATGTCAGCTTCCATCTGCTGAATCGTCTGGATAGCGGGCTGCATGGACTCATAGGCCAGGCGCAGCCCGTCGAGCATGATCTCTTCCGGCAGTTCGCTGGCGCCTGCTTCCACCATCAGGATATTGTCGGCGGTGCCGGCAACCTGAAGACCGAGCGTACTCAACTCCATGTCGGAGGCAGTCGGGTTGACGACGAGTTCGCCGTCTACATAGGCAACTGAGGCAGCGCCGACGGGCCCGCTCCAGGGGATATCGCTGATTGAGAGCGCGGCTGAAGCGGCGATGATGGCCAGCGTGTCGATAAGATGCTCGCCGTCCGAGCTGAGTGCGGTGAGGACGACCTGAACTTCGTTGCGCATGCCCTTGGGGAAGAGGGGGCGAAGCGGGCGGTCCACCAGGCGGCAGAGGAGAATCCCTTGTTCGCTGGGCCGGCCTTCGCGGCGGAAGAGGTTGCCTGGGATCCGTCCAGCGGCGTAGAGTTTTTCTTCAAAGTCGACGGTCAGGGGAAAGAAGTTGATTCCCGCCCGCACTCCTCTATCCATCGTGGCGGTGGCAAGGATAACGGTGTCACCGCAACGGACGGTGACGGCGCCGCCGGCCTGTTGGGCAAGAATACCGGTCTCAATGCTTAGTTCTTTGTCACCCAAAGTCGTGTTATAGACCTGGGCGCCTTCAAATAATCTGAGTTGATCCATCTTTGTTCACCTCGAATTGAACTTTGCGCAACTCCCCTTAGAGGCAGAGCGCATGGGCGGCGCCACCGGTTCGCGCAGATACCAATGCCGACAACGCATCCGGCGTTGCGGCCACCGGCGGGCAAGAATGTTGGGTCTGACGATCGGAGCTGCTGCATAGGCAGCTTCATCCCAACAATCTTTGAGCGCAATGTTTCGAGGTGCGGAACTGGAGAACGGATCGAAGCGCTTGTTCGAGAGCGCACACGTTCTTCTTAACGGTGGCTTCGGTCCATTCTCCAATGCCGGACCTCGGTGGCAGAATTCTGCCTGACACATTACACTGTGCGCCGGGTGCATCTACGAGCGGAGGGCGCCAATTTTTCGTGTGTTTCTGTCGCGCCATAGGGCGCTATCAGGAATGTTGTCTGCCGGGACCAGGACTCAACCTCTTTAGCGGAGCTCTTTGAAAACGAGACCACTACGCCCGTCCGGCAGAAGAACATTCAAAACAAAAAGGGGCGGACATTGGTTAACTCCGCCCCTTCCTAACCATTTATCTCCGCAAACCCAGCCTTCCGATCAGCTGGCGGTAGCGGTTTACATCTTTTCTAGCCAAGTATGCCAAATGGCGGCGACGCTGGCCGACCAGCTTCAGCAGCCCCCTGCGGGACCCTTCATCATGCTTATGGGCTCTGAGGTGGTCGGTCAATGCATTGATGCGAGTCGTCAGCAGCGCGACCTGCACCTCCGGCGATCCTGTATCCTGCTCGAATGTCCGGTACTCCTCAATAATCTTGGTCTTTTCTTCGGGCGAAATGCTCATGTGGTACTCCTGGACTCCTTTCCTCATGTACCGGGGAAATTCAGTGGGAACATCTGAGTGCATACTTTCCCTAGCAGGCGGTTACAACCCTTTAAGAGCCGAATCATCGCTGGAATACCGAGGCGAGTGATCCAGCCTGCACTGAATCAGTTTAGCACAGGATCGGTGGACGACCAAACTTCCCGGGTCACTTCACTATACGTAATATCTTTCTGTACGTTTCCGCTCCGGGACACGAACTGGTACTTGACCAGGCGAAACTCGCCAGTCAGTGGACGCCCTGGTCAAGGATTCTGTTGCAGATGTAGCCGTGCGGGCGCCCATTATTAGGGCGACTTCGGAGACGGGAGGCATTTGGATACGAGCGGTAGTACGGGGAAGCTTCCTGGCTCAACGAAGTCTTGATGCTCTGATCGGCTACGATTATAATGGGCCTGTCCCGCGGCACGCTTACTGTGTCTATCATGACGGTTCAGTTGAATCTGTCGTCTCAACAGGAAACGCAGAGGGAGAAGAGTGAACGCGCAGAACTGTTTGGAAGCGGGGGTCGGCGCTGGCCCGCAGACTCGGCTTGCACTACGTACAATTAGCACGAACAGCGGTCCCTTCTAAGCCAGATACAGTGGCTGTCTAGAGCAGCCCTAAGTCCGCGCCCCTCTTCATCCTATCGGGCTGTGTATTCGGTTGGCGGCGGCCACGTTGCTGGAGCGGTACTGCTGGAATGAGCAGACACGGTCGGTGAGCGATGGTTTTGTAGGGGGGCGTTGCGGGGGCGCAGCCCCTGCACAAGGGAGGCCGCTTGCGGCCGACCGCCCATAAGAAAGAAGAAAGTTGAGAGAGCACGTTTGCTCGCCTCATTCAGGGCTGCGAATCAGTTGTAGCTGCGTAGTTCCGAACAGCGCTGTGAAGAAGCGCCAGCCTCCTTACAGGACAACCTTGTGCCGGACCGCTCTTTGGCCGTGTCGATAAAGAAAGAAGCAGGTCGTCTTGGTTTCGACTTTTGCCGTGTTGTCAAGGTAGAAGAAGCGGAACATGGAGACTTTTTTACGGGCTGGCTGGAATTGGGGCGGGCAGGCGAGATGGATTACCTGGCGCGCAACCTGGAGAAGAGGCGAAATCCAGCCCTGCTGGCCGAGACCGGCGAACCCTATCGCTCGTTGATCGTGGTGGGCGTTGATTATCACCGTTTCGACCTGGCGCCGGAACTCCTGGCCGACCCGGCGCGCGGGATAATCGCCCGCTATGCCTGGGGGGATGACTACCACGAGATCATACGTCCGCTGCTCTATGAACTGGACGGCTGGCTGCGCGCCGAGACCGGCCGGACGACTTTGGGGAAAGGGCTGGTGGACACGGGACCAGTTCTGGAGCGTGACTGGGCGCATAGGGCCGGCGTTGGCTTCACGGGCAAGAACTGCTGCACGATTCACCCGCAGCGGGGTAGCTGGCTCTTCCTGGCGACACTACTGGTACCTGAGCTATTGGCCTGCGACCCACCCGGGTTCGCTGTGCAGTCTAAGGCAGTTGAATTGGAGGCGACGCTGGCAGGATTGCCTGCAGGCGGGGACTATGGTGCGTGGCAGTTGCAGGGCGATGCGCGAACACAGGAACTGGGGCGGCAGGGCGCGGTTACAGACGGCAACGGGGGGCCGCTTGAAACACAGTTGGCCACGTGCGGCCAGTGCACGCGCTGTTTGGATGCTTGCCCGACCGGCGCGTTTGTGGGTCCCTTTCATCTGGACCCGCAGCGCTGCATTTCCTATTGGACGATAGAGTCACGGCAGGCGATTCCACGGCGATTGCGGAACCTGTTCGGGAACAGGATTTTCGGCTGCGACATTTGTCAGGAGGTTTGCCCCTGGAATCAGCGGTTGGCGGAGCGGAGGCCGCTGTTGAAGGGGTTGGAAGCGCAGGCGGAGCGCGTCGCGCCGCGGCTGCTTGAGGGGTTTGAGCGGCAGATGCCCTACTGGCTGGAGCCCCAAGCTTTTGCAGAACGCTGGCGGCGGTCCCCATTGAAACGTGCAAAACGGATTGGGATGCTGCGCAATGTTTGCGTTGCGCTCGGGAACTGGGCCGACCCGGCGGTTTTTCCTGGATTGGACGCGGCAGCTGCCGACGAGACGGCATTGGTGCGCGGACACGCGGCTTGGGCGTTGGGGCAACTGCTGTGCAACCACAACGATGGACGGGCCGCGGCCCGGCTGCAGTCTCTCCTCGACGAGGAGACGGACCCGTGGGTGCGGGAAGAGATCGGACTGGCGCTAGGGGCGGGGACATGAAACTTTAAACATTAGCAGTCGTAGAGTTGTTTATAGCCATATCGCCGGACGCTGGACTGCCAGGCATGGCCATGTTTACGACAAAGGAGAGTTTTTATGGATATCGGAAGAGCGTTGACATACTTTTCAGATGACGATCGTTGGGTCGAGAAGACGGCCATTGGCACAGGGTTGATTCTAATCAGTACTTTGCTGCTGGCGGCGCTGATCGGCATTCTGGGCTACTTTATCCTGTTCGGCTACCTGGTAAGGCTGATCCAAAACGTGCGTGATGATGCACATCCTGTGTTGCCGGAATGGGATCAGTGGGGAGACGATCTGGTACGCGGGGTGAAGCTGGCAGGCGTATATCTGGTGTGGGCGCTGCCAATCATATTGGTTTCGGTTCCGCTGTTCATAATTGGCGTGGTCGTCTCCGATAACATGCCAGGCGGGGACGACAATATTGGGGCGCTTTTTGGTATTTGCGCCCTTTGTCTGCAATTTCTTTTTGGTATCGCATATGCAGTCTTTCAACCTGGATTTACGGTCGCCTATGCCAGGAATGAGAACATGAGCGACGGCCTCCAGGTTTCCGAAATCTGGGACTGGACGCGAGATAATATCGGCAATGTTGTTATTGTCGCGATACTTACAGTTATAGCCAGCCTGATTATCATGACCGTAGGTAGCATTGTAGGACTGATCTTGTGTATAATAGGTACAGTAGTGACTGTGCCGTTGTCTCAGTTGATTGTTTATTACTTCCAGGGTCACCTTTACGGTCAACTGGCGCGCATTGCCGGGGAGGGCGCGACATCAGGTTCGTTTGGCGCAGTGCCGGCAGCATCTGCAGAGGATAGCACTTGGGTGGAAGCTGATTTGGCAACGGATCCTGCGCCGCCGGCCGAAGTTGTGCCGCCTGAAATTTTTGAGCCACAGGAAGAGCCTGAGCCGCCAGTGGAGCCTGAGCCGCCGGTGGAGCCCGAACTGCCGGTGGAACCTGAGTCTCCGGCAGGGTCAGAGGGGTCTGAAGGGTCCGAAGCGGATGAACCGCCGGAGGAGCCAAAGAGCCAGTAGCCGGGCAGGCCCCCAATAGAGGCAATTGCCTCATAAAAGAAGGCCGTGTGAAACAATGGCGTTTCACACGGCCTTCTTCTTTTTGGACTTACCTTTCCATGCTGCTGGCCTGGATTCGGTTAGAGGGTTACCGAGTTTGATCGTCGGTGTGCAAGACTACGACATAGGAGACTTTCGTCAGATACAGCACGCAGTACGCAAGGAGTCCACGCCCTTGTGACTGCTCTGCTCTCCTCAGGTCGAATGCGCCATGTAATCCTGTACCATCTGTACGAAAAAGCGGTGCCAGCGCGGATCGTCGGTCAGTTCAGGGTGGAAGGCCGTCGCCAGGATCGGGCCATTGCGGACGGCGGCGATCACGGCTTCATCGTCATTTTGGATAGCGGCAACGGTTGCCAGTGTCTCCACGTCTTCGGCGACGGCGGTAATGGCAGGGGCGCGGATAAAGACCGCGTGGAAGGGAACCTCGCCCAGGGCCGGCACTTCGAGTTCGGCTTCGAAGCTATCGACCTGACGACCAAAATAGTTGCGGTTGACGGTTACATCCAGGCCGCCTATAAGGGCCTGCCCGCCCAGTTTTTGTCCGGTTGCGCGTTCAGCCAGCAGGATCATTCCGGCGCAGGTACCCCAGGTGGGGCGTCCGCCATGCACCCATTGCCGGAGTGGTTCGACAAGACCCCAGCGCTCGGCGACCAGCCCCATACTTGTACTCTCTCCGCCGGGAATGATTAGGCCGTCCAGATCATCCAGCTGTGCAGCCAGACGAACCTCGGCGGCTTCGACGTTGAGGCGGTTCAGCATGGCGATATGTTCGCGAAAAGCGCCCTGCAGGGCGAGAACTCCCAAACGAACTGCAGTCATGGCGTCTTCTCTCGCTGGACGAGGAATTCAGCCGGAGTCAGGACAGGAAGTGTAGTCCGATCAGTGAAATCTTTCGGATTCCATGTGACCAGAGCGTCGACCTGATACTCTTCTGCAGTTTGCAAGACAAACGCGTCGCCGAGAGTTACTTTGTGTTCGATTCTTTCAAATAGAGAGGTAAAGAATGAGGACAGCCACGACGCCGCGGATGCTTCTTTCATCGCCAACGGAGGTAAAATCTCCACCGGGTAGGCCTCTTCAAAACTGTACATCCAGCGCCGTAATTCTTGTGTCGAAAGATTGAAAGAAGAGATACCACAAAGTTCCAAGAGCGAAAAGATGGAGAAGCCGCACCTTAATTGTGGAATAACAGTTACGAAGTGTCGATTCTGTTCAAAGCGATCATAGCGCGGGAAGAGGCGGTCAATTACGAAGATATTGGTATCAAGAAGGATCAAAGTTTTCTCTCCGCATCGCCTTCTTCAAGTCTTCCGGCGTACGATAAGGCAGACTATTGGCGATTTTCGACGAGATTCGCTCGAATTCCTTGTCGCGCTCAATCTTCGTCATCTCCAAGAAGAGAGGATCCCTCTGCGCAATCCTTTCCCTTAGTTCCTCTCGATACGACTTTGTGGGCTGGGGTGGCAATCGATCCGGAAAGAAGACGAGAACGCTCTGACCGTTGGACGCATCAACTGTCTCAGATAGCTCAACGACACCATCGCGGTAGACACCCTTTACTGAAACGTCCGACATATTTTCTTCCTCGTGTCAGGAAAAGCGCTAAATGCTGCGGCAGGGACCTTCCATCCCTGCCGCAGCCCAGTGCAGGCAGTCACTCTATTGGAGGAAAGCTATCCTACCAACCCCGCTCCGCCAGCCTTTCGGCTTCTGAAAGTTCGGTAACGTTGATGCCGACCATTGGCGCGCCGAGGTTTTCGCTAACCTCTGCCAGAATGTGTGGATCGTTGAAGTGCGTAACGGCCTGCACAATGGCATGGGCGCGCTTGGCAGGGTCGTCACTCTTGAAAATGCCGGAGCCGACGAAGACGCCGTCCACACCTAGTTGCATCATCAACGCCGCGTCGGCTGGGGTTGCGACGCCGCCGGCGGCAAAGTTTACGACCGGCAACCGATTCAGCTCGGCGGTCTCCTTTACCAGATCGTAGGGAGCCTGAATTTCTTTTGCGAAGGTGAAAAGCTCGTCGGCATCCATTCTGCTGATGCGGCGGATGGCGCCGTTAACATTGCGCGCGTGGCGCACGGCCTCGACGACATCGCCGGTGCCGGCCTCGCCCTTGGTGCGAATCATAGCGGCGCCTTCGGCAATGCGGCGCAGAGCTTCGCCCAGATTTCGGCAGCCGCACACGAACGGGATGGCAAAACTGTGTTTGTTGATGTGATGACTCTCGTCGGCCGGAGTCAGGACTTCACTTTCGTCGATATAATCTACGCCAAGCGCCTCCAGGATCTGTGCTTCTACAAAGTGGCCGATCCGTACTTTGGCCATCACTGGGATTGTGACTGAAGCCATGATCTCTTTGATGAGGCGCGGGTCACTCATGCGCGCTACGCCACCGTCTTGGCGAATGTCAGCGGGAACACGTTCGAGGGCCATCACAGCGCAGGCGCCGGCTTCCTCGGCGATACGGGCCTGGTCTGCGGTGACCACATCCATGATGACGCCGCCCTTCAGCATCTGCGCCAACCCGGCCTTGACGGCAAACGTTCCTCGTTCCACCTGACCATCGTTTTGCTGACCGTTCTTTGTACTCATAGGTCTGTGCCTCCTTGGTTGACACAACGGGACAAAATTGCTTCCTGCTGCGCAGTCAGGGATAAACACTGGACCCAGCCTGAATAATCCCTTTGCGCTCGATACTGATTTCTGTTATTGTAGTCAAAAGCCCCCTGATTTTCCAACTTCGCAAAACCCACAAATTCATGCAGAATATTCTGTATGGCCGATCCATGACTTGGCCTGGACGAGGAGTGACTATTTTGGGCAATATTTACAATAGGGGCTGACTTTCTATTGTGCAGACTGCCCATAGGTATTTGGGCTTTAGTTCGGGGATTATTATTCGGGTGGCCGAAGGCGTTTTCCGCTGGGGGTCACTTCACCACTATTACCCCACAAGAGCTTTTTGGACAGCAGGTTTTGCCTGCAAGAGGAGGAACTGTGTAAATGGATGGCATCAACTCAGGAGATACTGCCTGGATCATCGTCGCCACCGCATTGGTGCTGATGATGACGCCGGCGTTAGGATTTTTCTATGGCGGTATGGTACGCCGTAAGAACATTCTCTCCACCCTCAACTTAAGTTTCATCACGATTGGCCTCATCAGCATTCAGTGGGTCATTATTGGCTACAGCCTGGCATTTGGAGATAGTGTGGCCGGGCTGGTTGGCGGCCTCAACTACATAGGGCTGTCGAATGTCGGTGTGGAGGCGCTGGAAGGGCTATCCATTCCCCACCTGCTCTTTGTCGCATTCCAGATGACGTTCGCCATAATCACGCCCGCGCTGATTTCCGGCACATTTGTGGAACGTATTCGCTTCAAGGTGTACCTGGTGTTTGCGGTTGTGTGGGCCACACTCGTCTATGATCCGGTCTGCCACTGGGCTTGGGGCGGCGGCATTTTTGCGCGCTGGGGCGCATTGGACTTTGCCGGCGGGACGGTTGTACACATCACGGCCGGTTTCTCAGCGCTTGCCTTTGCTATGGCGATTCGCAAGCGCAAAGGATTCGGTCAGATTGCGATTGAGCCGCACAATATCGCCTTTACTGTTCTGGGAGCGGGTCTGCTGTGGGTCGGCTGGTTTGGCTTTAACGGCGGCAGCGCCTTGGCAGCCAATGGTCAGGCTGTGCAGGCGCTGATGAACACTAACACGGCGGCAGCAGCAGCGGCCGTAGTTTGGATGTTCTTGTCTTGGCGTGACAACAAGCCTAGCGTGCTGGGGATCGTAACCGGAGCGGTTGTGGGCCTGGTGGCCATCACACCGGCGGCCGGCTTCGTCACGCCGATGGCCGCGCTTCTGATCGGCGCGATTGCAGCGCCCGTCAGCTATTACAGCATCGACTTTCGTGAAAAGAAGGGTCTGGACGAGAGCCTGGACGTATGGGCCTGTCACGGCATGGCCGGTACATGGGGAGCTCTGGCAACCGGGCTCTTTGCGACGGCAGCTGTCGGCGGAACCGATGGCCTGTTCTATGGCAACCCCACGCAATTCGGCATTCAATTGGCGACGGTGGTGGTGACTATCGCCTACTCGTTCATAATTACATACCTGTTGACCAAAATCCTGGACGCGGTTTGGGGCCTGGCGGTTACCGAGCAGGAAGAGGAGATTGGGCTGGACATTAGTGAGCATGGCGAACGGGCTTACGCGTGACTAGCGAGGCAAGGCGGAGAAAGTGTTGTGAGTGAAAGCGAATTTCATGCAGGTGAGAGTGGCGTAGGTGAAGGTAGTGAAGCTGAAGGTAGTGAGAGCGAAGAGCCATAACCTCCTTCTTGCGTCAGGGTCGTGCGGCTCGTCGCACGACCCTGAAAATGGCCGCGGAAGACTCCTCTTTCGATGTAGAGGAGAGGAGCGATGTTCAAGAAGGTTGAAGCCTACGTTCGACTCGAAAAACTGACTGAAGTCAGGGCGGCACTTGTGGAGATTGGTGTCCCTGCCATAGATACTGTTGAGGTGCAGGGGCACGGTAGACAGACCGGCATCAGGTTGGCCGGGCGGCATAGCAGCTACACTGTGGATACACTGCCCCGCATTCGTTTGGTCGCGGTGGTGGACGAAGAAGACGTCGAACGGGTCGTAGCGGCGATCCGGGAGGCGGCCGCGACAGGGACGCAGGGCGACGGTGCCATCTATATTTGCCCCATGGAGAATCTGGTCCGCATCAGCACAGGTGAAGAAGGCGACGAAGTGCTGGTCTATGAAGGAGACATCGACATACAGGGAATCATTTCGCCTCCCCCTGACCTCAGTGATCTCTTTGCGTTCTACCTGGAAAGAAAGTACCGGATAGATGAATGAGAGAAATCATTCCCTGACATGTTCGAGAGAGCTACTTTCGACACACAGGAGAAAAGGCGGTGTTAAAAAAGATTGAAGCGTACATCCGAACTGAGAAACTGGACGGTGTCAGGCTGGCTCTGCTTGAAATAGGTATCCCCGCTATCGATACTGTTGAGGTGCAGGGACACGGTCGCCAGAGCGGAATCAAACTGGCCGGGCGGCACAGCACCTATATCGTTGACACTCTGCCCCGCATTCAGGTGAATTTCGTGGTGGGTGAAGAGGACGTTCAACAGGCTGTTGACGCCATCCAGAGGACGGCTGCCACAGGCAACCAGGGTGATGGCGCCATCTTCATCTCCCCAGTGGAGAATCTTATCCGTATCAGCACGGGCGAAGAAGGTGACGACGCGCTGACATACGAAGGCGAGATCGATATCGCCCAACACCAGGTAAGACGAGATGACTGAATCCCTGTCGCGCAGGTGCGCTTGACCGCTCACTGCAGACGGGGAATCACATCATTGCACATAATGGCGTTCATCCTCAGCAGGTCAGGCTGGCATCGCGCCGCGCCGCCAACAGTTACCCATGGCTAAGTGGGTTTCGTTTTTCCCAATAGCGCACTACCAACGACAGGCCGATTGTCATCACCAGATAGAGGAAGGCAACGACATTGTACGTTTCGAAGAAGCGAAACGTGCTGGTGGCGTAGAGCCTGCCCAGTTGCGTGATGTCCTGCACGCCAAGAACAGAGACCAGCGCCGAGTCTTTGAGCATGGCGATGAAGTCGTTGCCCAGCGGGGGCAATACGCGCCGCACGGCCTGCGGTAGAATTACATGGCGCATGGCCTGGGCCCTGCTCATGCCCAGGCTGAGGGCAGCTTCCAACTGCCCCGTTTCCACGCTTTCGATGCCCGCCCGGAAGATTTCGGCGATGAACGCGCTATAGCCGATCACCAACGCCAGGATGGCCCTGCTTGTAAACGTGAGTTGGCGGATGCTGAACTCTGCCAGCGGCCTTCCCACTGCGCCGAGACCCAGCCTCTGTAGTTCCTCTCCTGCCATATTGAACAGTTCTACCAGCCCCGGGGCGCCGACAAACGCGATGTAGAAAAGTATCACGAGCATGGGCACGCCGCGGATAATCTCCACGTAGAACGAAGCCGCCTCGTATAACCATCGATTGCGTGACACGCGGGCAAGACCAAAAGCCAGACCGACCAGCAGCGAAAAGCCAAACGCGACGAGGCAGACGTACGTGGTGACGCCGACGCCCTTGGAAACGGCGCTGAAGATCAGATTGTAATCTGCATCGGCCAACAGACTCCAGAGGAGTAGCACGCCCAGAAGCAGCGCGGCCAAAAGCCAATAGGGCAAGCGCGCGAAGTAGTCGGCGGGCGAACGCCGGCGAGGATGTTGGGGGGAGTCAGTTGCGGACACGTGTGGGGAGCATGTTGAGTCCTAGCGCGCGGGGAGCTGGAGGCTTTGTAAACAACTCCCCGCGCGCTCGAAGCTGAATCAGTTTGGATCGTACTGGAAGAACCACTTTACGTTCAGATATTCGTCATAGCCGTCGTCCTGCATGGTGCTGATGGCGGCGTTGAAGGGCGCGGTCCAGGTGCTGCCGGGCGTGAAGATGAAGCCGAAATCTTCGGTGGCGAGCGCCCCGCCGACGATCTTGAGTTTCTCCGGGTTGGCGCCGATGTAGCCGCGCCCAGAGGCGGCGTCGACCAGCACCATGTCGACATCGCCGGTGATCAGCGCCTGCACCGATGCGCCGAAGCTGTCGAGCAGCTGGATGCGCGGGTTGGCCTCGTCTCCGTCGAGGATGTCGTAGACGGCGGTGTAAAAGCCGGTCGTGCCCGCTTGCGCGCCGATCAGCAGGGACGCGTCGGCAGCTAAGGCCTCGGGCGTGTCGAATCGATCTTCGTCGGCGCGTACCAGCATGAACTGCTGGCTGGTCATGTAGGCGTCGGAGAAGTCCACAACTTCGGCGCGTTCGGCGGTTATTGTGATGCCGTCCATGCCCACGTCGAACTGGCCTTCGGCGACAGCCTGGATCATCGCCTCCCAGGATGTGACCTGCCAGTTGACGACACAGTTGAGGCGGCGGCAAATCTCGTTGACAGCGTCATATTCCCAGCCGGCGGCCTCGCCGCTGGCCGGGTCGATGAAGTTGAGGGGGATGTAGTCGTTGCCGGTTACCGCCACCACTTCCGCGCCGCCCATGTCCGGCAGGCTATCGTAAATATCCGGAGCGTTGGGATCCGTCAGGAAAAACCAGCGGGTATTCAGGTAATCCAGATAGCCGTCGGCCTTCATGGTGCTGATGGCGGCGTTGAAAGGTGCGGTCCAGGTGCTACCGGGCGTGAAGATGAAGCCAAACTCTTCGGTAGCGAGCGCTCCGCCGACGATCTTGAGTTTCTCCGGGTTGGCGCCGATGTAACCGCGGCCCGAAGCGGCGTCGACCAGCACCATGTCGACATCGCCGGTAATCAACGCCTGCACCGATGCGCCGAAGTTGTCGAGCAGCTGGATGCGCGGGTTGGCCTCGTCACCGTCAAGAATGTCGTAGACGGCGGTGTAGAAGCCGGTCGTGCCCGCTTGCGCGCCGATCAGCAGGGACGCGTCGGCGGCTAAGGCCTCGGGCGTGTCGAAACGCTCTTCGTCGGCGCGCACCAGCATGAACTGCTGGCTGGTCATATACGCGTCCGAGAAGTCCACAACTTCGGCGCGTTCGGCGGTAATTGTGATGCCGTCCATGCCAACGTCGAACTGGCCTTCGGCCACAGCCTGGATCATCGCCTCCCAGGATGTGACCTGCCAATTGACGACACAGTTGAGGCGGCGGCAGATTTCATTGACAGCGTCGTATTCCCAGCCGACGGCCTCGCCGCTGGCGGGGTCGATAAAGTTGAGGGGCGTGTAGTCGTTGCCGGTTACCGCCACCACTTCCGCGCCACCCATGTCGGGCAGGTCGTAGACGACGTTGTGCATGCCGGCAGCCGGAGGTGAATCTGAACCGCCGCCGTCTGATTGTGCGCCTGAGGCACCGGAATCCGATGACGGCGCGGCTGGGACGCAGGCACTCAGTGCCAGCGACAGCAACAGGAAGGCAACCACAGTTCGGAAGATCGCTTGGTTTTCCCTTTTCATACTTTCTCCATTCTTGTGTCGTCGATATCTTGGCTCAGGTGGGGCAGCATTTCTCGCCGGCTCGCTTGAGGGCATCAGGCTGGCATTTGACGCTTGGTATGGGCGCGGCCGATGCGGGCGGTTTCGGGGTCGTGGCCGCCGATGACACGCACGCCGGCGTCAATTCTTTCCGTGATATTTTCGGCGGTGGCGGGTTGCAGAAAGGCGACGCCGTTGGCCTGGCACGCCGCCTTCACGCGTTCGCTTGCTTCCTGCATTTCCGGCGGCATCGGCTGTGGACGCCGCCGATAGCCCAGTGAAATGCTGAGGTCGCCCGGCCCCATCTCCGCAAATCCGATACCAGGGACTTCGAAGATCTCTTCGATGCGGGGCAGTGCGGCAACCGACTCAATCTTCAGACCCAGCAACAGCTCGCCTTCGGGGTTGAGGGGCCAGGGGTCAGCGGTATCAAGGTAGGTTTCATAGTCAACGCCCCAAATGGCGGCAGCAGACGGTTCGGAGCCAACGCCGCGCCGACCCTGCTGCAGACCTTCGCCGACGCCGATCTGATTGATCGGATAGCGACAGGATTCGACAAAGGCGGCGACCGCTTCGGGCGTTTCCGCCTGGCAGAGCAGAATACCATGTACGCCCCGCGCCAAAATCTGTCGGAACTGCCAGGCATTGTACCGTACTATTTCAGCAGATGTGCCTTCGACCGGCGCTTCGACGATTACTGTGGGGGTGCGGTGTCCGCTGGCGGTCGGGCCGCCTTCGACCATCCCTTGCATATAACGTTCGAGACCGCCCAAATCGAAGGAGCCATGCTCCATTCCTACATTTATGTAGTCGGACCAGATGGCGGCATCTTTTGCGCCCTGTTGGTGAGTCAGAACATGGCCGGTATGGGCGCCGCTGTAGTAGATCGGCTGGCCCTGATTCAGTAGTTCTATTGCCCGGTTAACACGGTTGGCCATTCGGTTTCTCCTAAGTGCATTGGAAAGTCGTTGGTGCCTGTCTAGCTGCCTTCATATTCGCGGCAGTCCACATTGAGCCATCCGGAGCGAAAGGGGTGCGCGGAGTCGGTGTCAGGATCGTAGCGGTGGCGCCAGATGCAGCCATTGTCGTTGCCCAGCAGATGGAGCGAGACTGATGTACCGGGACTGGTCGTGCGGACACGGTGAATGTCATTTTCCGGCAGCAACTCGTAGAAGTCGCCTGGCCTCAGCGTCTGGCGCACAGACATAGTCAGCTCGGCGTGGGATTCGTTGCGACCGTCGTCCTGGCGGGTAAAGACCTCTTCCTCCTGCTCGCCCTTGTATAGACCTACAAGCCCCCAGGCCAAATGATCATGCACGGGCGTCTGCGCGCCTGGAGGTACGACCAGGGCCGAAAATGCCAGGCCGCCATCGCCGGCACGATAGAGCAGCCACATGCCGATGCCGCCCCCCATGCCGCTATCCTCGGATGGTACTTGGAATTTCTGCGGCAGCCAGGCCGGATCGGCCAGCAGGTCGACGAACTCAGGGCGGATCCTGGCTACGATCTTGCGGGGGTCCGATTCACGGGTGCGAGTGTCGTTTACTGCGCCGATGAAACGCCGCATTGGGAGATTGTCAAGCAGCCACTCATCTTCGAGGTGCGCGGGTGGTGGCGTTATTGTCGTCATGCAGAATTCTCCTCGGACGGCTGCTTGACAGCGAATTGGGCGAAGTAGAAAAACTCGGTCGGCACAATATCGGTGCGGTCGCCAAGATAGCGCCGGCCCTGCTCATCGGGCGGCATCATCTCAACCTCAGTGTAGCCGTGCCTGGCCATCAAATCGCTCAGCGACTGCGGGGTAAAGTCGGTCAGCATCGGTTCTCCACGGCGGGCTACGAAGCCCTCCATCTTTTCGGCGAGAGTTGCCCACTCCGGGGACATCATGTGCTTGGCGATTTTGAAGTCAAATACGATACGGCTACCGGACGCAGACAGTTCCGCAACCCGATCAAGAGTTTCCCGGATAGCGTCTTGCGTGAGGTAGTAGGTTACGCCAAGCCAGGAGTAAAAGGCTGGCGCCTGAGAGTCGAAGCCCGCTTTCACCAGTTCCTCGTCCATTTTGTCGTGCTCGAAGTCCACCGGTACAAAGGTGAGGTTTGAGGGAATGCTCCCGTTTGCCTTCATGACCCGCTGCCGCTTTACTTCCTGGGTAGCAGGGTGATCCACTTCAAAGACGCGCACTTTATCAGCCAGGTCTTTGCGCCGCAGCGCGAATGTATCATGTCCGGCGCCTAGAATCACATATTGGGCGGTGCCGGACTCGATCGCCTCTTCCAGTTGGTCTTCGGTATAGCGCGACCGCAGGACGACTGCCGGATAAACGGGGCGGTAGACGCCCAGAATCACGTCGCCGACAAGCCACTTGAGGACCCTGTACTTTGCGACCCCATGCCAGAATGGCGTCAGCATCTGCAAAGCATAGGTGTCTTCAAAAACGTGCGGAGGGTTGTGCCAGCGCAGATGTACGGCGCGGATAGTCGCGACCAAGACGGCTGTCTTGCTTGTATCTTTTGCATGTGTTCGTGGTGGATTTTGGGTAGTTGTCATAATTTCAGATCTCCGTGGGTTTACAGACTCCGCAGTAACACATGTAAATTTTTTTTTGGAGGGAGCAGTTCGGATTTCCATCCCGTTGCCTGGAATGGTATCAGGAGATAGTTTCATAGTAACATACAGATAACGCAGATTTCAAACCATAGCTGGAATTGGAGTGCGGCTCGCGGACGGTCATATTGTGCCCGCGGGGCGTTTGGGCCGTGCTGGCTGGGTGCGTTTTTTCAAGGGACTTAACACCTCATATTAGAAGCATTTTCGCCGGGAGAGCGATCGATGAACAACATACCGCAGAGGGAGATTGGCCGAACGGGGACTTTGGTTTCCGAGTTCGGTCTGGGGACTGCCCCGTTGGGTGATCTGTTCGATGTGCTCGATGAGGAAAGGGCACAGGGCGTATTGCAGGCAGCTTGGGATGTGGGCGTGCGGCTCTATGACACGTCTCCCTTCTATGGCAACGGCAAAAGCGAGCACCGCGTCGGCCACTTCCTGCGCCAGCAGCAGCGAGAGGACTATGTGCTTTCGACCAAAGTCGGACGAGTCTTCCGCCCGGTACATGACTTGTCAACGTTTGATCCTGGTCCCTTTGTGGGCGCGCTGCCGTTCGAGTTCACGGTTGACTACAGTTACGATGGCATCATGCGCTCATTTGAGGACAGCCTGCAGCGGCTCAGCCTGCCTTCTATCGATCTGCTGGTCATACACGACCTGGATTTCTACTTTCACGAGACGGAGGCCCGCGTTAGCGCCTACCTGACACAGCTGTTTACCAGCGGGTGGCGCGCGCTCGACGAACTGCGCCGTCACGGGCTCGTGAAGGGTGTTGGTGCCGGCATCAACGAATTGGGGATGATACCGCGTTTCCTCGATCTGGTGGATCTGGACTTCTTTTTGGTCGCCTACGGGTATAACCTGCTGACGCAGGAGATGCAGGAAGAGGAGTTTGGGCTATGCGAGGAAAACAACATTAGTATCATCGTCGGCGCGGTCTTTGCATCTGGCATACTGGCAACTGGTGCAGTGCCCGGGGCCCATTACTTTTATGCACCGGCGTCGCCGGAGATAATGGAGAAAACGAACCGTATCGAGCGGATTTGTCAACGCTACGAGACGCCTTTGCCGTGCGCGGCGCTGCAGTTCCTGTTGGCCAACCCGATTGTGGCGGCCATCATTCCCGGCGCGATCGAAGTGATGCATGTGCAGTCAAACTTCGACCTGCTCCAACGGCCTGTCCCGGCGGAGCTTTGGAGTGCGCTAAAATCGGAGGGGCTGCTGCGCGAGGACGTGCCCACGCCCTGACTGCCTATGGGACAACCGACAGCAGTTGGACGGAGGCGTTGCTGACCCATTCGAGCACGGCGCTGGGATAGACGCCGATCCAGATTGTGGCGACGGTGCAGATCAGGAGGCTGGTCTGCAGAGCCATTGGTACGTCCAGAACCTCGCCTTCACCTTCCTGGGTGAAGAACATTTCCCTGACCACGCGCAGATAGTAAAAGGCGGCCAGCCCTGCATTGATCATGCCAATGCCTGCCAGCCAGAAGTACTGGCGCTGTATGGCGGCGCCGAAAACGTAGAATTTGCCGAAGAAGCCGCCGGTCAGTGGGATGCCGGTCAGGCTGAGCAGGAAGACTGTAAACATAACCGCCAGCCAGGGCGCCCGCTTTATCAGACCTCGGTAGGCGCTGATATGCGTGCTGTTGACCGTTTCTTCCAGCGCCATAACCACGAGGAAGGCGCCGACGTTGGTGAACAGATAGGCGAAAAGATAGAGCAGCACGCCGTTGAGACCGTCCATCGCGCTCGGCGAATTCGACGTAACAGCCACCAAACCCATCAGAATATAGCCGGCTTGGGCCACGGAGCTGTAGGCCAGCATGCGTTTTACGCTGTTCTGCCGCAGCGCTGCAAGGTTGCCCATCGTCATGGTGATAATGCTAAAGGCGGCCAGAACGGGCACCCAGTTGACCTGAAATGAGGCCATGGCCACGATGAAGAATCGGGCCAGCACGGCAAAGGCAGCGGCCTTGGAGGCAGTTGACAGATAGGTAGCTACGGGTGTAGGCGAGCCGTCGTAGGTGTCCGGCGCCCACTGGTAGAAGGGTGCCAGGCTTGCCTTGAATCCCAGTCCCGCCAGAATCAGGAGCATCGCCGGCAGGCCGGCAAAAGCCAAGCCGCTAATCTCGGTGGACTCGCCAATAATCTCGGAAAAGGCAGCGGCGATGTCGTGAAGGTAGAGTGATCCGGTGGCGCCATAGAGTAGACTGATGCCATACAACATGACGGCCGAAGCGATCGACCCGTAGAGGAAGTACTTCAGCCCGGCCTCGTTGCTGCGGCGATTCTCGCGCAGGAAGCCGGCCAGCATATAGCTGGTGATCGACAGGAATTCAATTGCAAGGTAGATCAGGACCAGGTTGTTGGCGCTGGCGGCAATGCTCATCGCCAGGCTGACCATGAGGAAGAATGTCCAGAACTCGCCCTGGTTGCCGGAGCGGCGGTTCATGTAGCGCCCGCCGGCAATGGTGGTCAGGATCATGCCGGAGAAGATGGTGACCTTGATGAAGCTGCCGAAGTTGTCGATGGTCATCATCGAGAAGGCGACTTTCGGCCCCGCTTCCGGATCGGAGATGTTCAGTTGCAGCACGGCGGCTACAAGGGCTGCGGTCAGAAAGAGCGCCGACAGCGCCATGTAACTCAGACCCGACTTTTTGCCTACGCCGGGGTCATAGGCCAAGTCCAGGCAGAAGATGAACAGGCCGCCGATGAGTAATATGATTTCGGGTGCGAGATATCCTATGTCGCCCACGTATTGTTCTCCATTCAGAAGCACCTGTTGGCAGATGCCGGTTGCCGGTAGTTCGAATTTGCGGTGGCAGCCGGCACTTGGTCAATACCGTGATTAACTGTGATCAGATGAGATTCTGCACAAAGGCTAAGAGTTCCCGCGCTGACTGATTAAAGTATTTCACCAGCGGCGTTGGATAGATACCGATCAGGAACATTGCTGCGATCAGCGGCCACATCGTCACCTTTTCGAAGCCGACCATGTCGGTTGGGCCGTCGGCGTGTTCCCCTTGCGCAGTTGTCCAGTGAGTGAGCTTACTCGGGTCATACTCGCCCAGGAACACATTCTGGATGATGCGATAGAGAATGTAGACGGCGGTGATGACGATACCGATCGTGCCGAAAGCTGCCCAGTAGGGCATGATGGCGAAGGCGCCGCGGAAGGTGAAAAGCTCTGCCCAGAAGCCGGCCAGACCGGGAAGGCCCAGGCTGGCGAAGGCAGCGGTCAGCATCAGGCCGTAGAAGTGCGGTGTCTTTGTCGCCAGCCCACCGAACCGCGCCAGGTCACGCGTATGGGCGCGTTCATAGATTATGCCGACGAGGAAGAACAGCGCGCCGGTGATGATGCCATGGTTGAACATCTGCAGGGCTGCGCCATTGAGGGCCATGGCCGCGCTGTCCTGGATGGCCTCTGCGCTCAGGCCGAAGCGGTTAACCGCGCTCGCCAAGGCGTCGGGCGTCATCACTGCGGCGGCAGCGCCGATGCCCAGCATGACGTAGCCCATATGACTGACTGAGCTGTAAGCGATCAAGCGCTTCAGATCGGTCTGGGCAACGCAAACGAATGCTCCGTAGACAATGGCGATTGCACCCAATCCCACCAGCCAGGTAGCCCAATAGACGGAAGCCTCGGGAAAGCTGGGCAACATGATGCGCAACATGCCGTAAGCGCCCAATTTCAGGAGAACGCCAGCCAGAATGACCGAGCCGGCGGTAGGCGCCTCAGTATGGGCATCGGGCAGCCAGGTGTGGAAGGGGAAGCTGGGCACTTTGAAGGCGAATCCGAAGAAGAAGCCCCAAAACGCAAGGCTGGCCAGAGTCAGGTTGCCGGCAAAAGGCTGGGCCGCGGCCGCCTCAACAATATCGAATGTGCCGGTTGCGAAGTAGACGCCGAGAATGGCGAGCAGCATCGCGACGGAGCCGACCAGAGTGTAGATGAAGAATTTGGTGGCAGCATATCCGCGATTGGCTCCACCCCAGATACCGATGAGAAAGTACATCGGCACCAGGCTGATCTCCCAGAAGACATAGAAGAGGACATAGTCCAGGGCCAGGAAGACGCCCAACATGCTGAACTCCAACAGGTGCATCAAGAAGAAGTATTCCTTGACGCGCTCGTTGATGACACCGGCACTGTAGTAGATGCTCAGTGTGCTGAGCAGCGCGGTGAGAAAGATCAGAGGAATGCTCAGTCCGTCGGCGCCGATGTGGTAGCCGGCGTTGAGTTGGGGAATCCACTCGGCGAACTGTTCAAACTGCAAACCCCCGGTGTTGGAGTCGTAGGCAAACAGCAGATAGATGCTGAGGCCAAGGGGGAGCAGGCTTGCCCAGATCGAACCTTTCTTGATCAGGCTGTCGCTGCGGCCCAGCAGGATGACCAGAAGTGCCGCCACCAGCGGCCAGAAGAGCAGGATAGTAAGGACAATTGAATCAGGTGATTCCATGAAGCCGTCTCCAGGCAGAGTTTAGGTAAGTCAGAAATTGCGCATAAGATGCGCCACCGTTTGAAAACGTGAACACGGTATGGCGCAAACCCTTACACCAATGTAAGTATCACAGGTAGTACGTTCAGGAACAGCCACACAGCCAGGATCAACATACCGAAAAGCAGATATGTTTGCACGCGGCCGTCCTGCAGCATGCGGGCGATGTGGCCGGCCTGGTCGGAGATCCATCCGACACCGTCAACGAATCCGTCAACCACGAATTTGTCGAAGTCTGAAGTGAGCTCGCCGAACCGAAGGGCGAGCCGACCGATTCCGTTCACGATCCAGTCGACGATCCAATCGCGGTCAAACAGCGCCAGGAAGCGGCTCAGCCACATTGTAAACAGAACAATCGTGCCGTGATAAAGTTCATCGATCCAATATTTGCGGTGCCACATCCACCAGATCGGACCGAGGATTCGAGCGACCGGGTCGGTCTGGCCTTCTTTCAACCCTTTTCCATAGACCAGATAACCCGCGCCGAGACCGCCCAGCGCGACCAGCAGTGAGACTGCCAGCGGCATGATGTGGAATGATGGGTGGTGCGGATGCAGGTGCATGTACTCCATATAAGGTTCGAGGAAGTGCTCCATCCAGTTGGGAACAATTCCGCCCAGAACAGGGAATGAAGCCGGGATGCCGACCCAGCCGGCAGCGATGGCAAAGAAGCTGATCAGGATCAGCGGTGTTGTCATGCTGGCAACACTTTCGGGAGCGTGGGAGGCTCCTTCCGTGCGCGGCCGGCCCAGGAATGTCAGGCCGATCTGGCGCATGGTGTAGAAAGCGGTCAGGAAGGCCGCCAGGGCAAGCGTCCAGAAAACCCACTGGTGGCTGCCGTCCCAGGCGAACGCCAGTATCTCATCTTTTGACCAGAATCCGGCGGTGACCAGGGGGAAGCCTGATAGAGCGAGCCCGCCAATGATAAACGTCCATCCTGTACGGGGCATCCGCGTCAGCAGGCCACCCATGTTACGCATGTCCTGGGCGTCTTCGGTGTCGAGAACACCATCGGCGCGGCGCACGATATGTTCACCGTGGCTCTCTTCGTGGTCGTCGTGCGCGTGCTCGTGGGCATGATGGTAGCCATGTTCAACGCCGTGTATCACGCTGCCGGAGCCGAGGAAGAGGAGAGCCTTGAAAAAGGCATGTGTCAGCAGGTGGAAGAGTGCGGCCACGTATGCTCCCATGCCGATGGCAGCAACCATATACCCGAGTTGGGAGATGGTGGAGTATGCCAGCACCCGTTTGATATCCCACTGGGCGACGGCGATCGTAGCCGCAAACAGGGCGGTAAATGCACCGATAAAGGCGACGAACTGCAGGGTTCCGCTGGAGACTTCACCGGAGAACTCGTAAATCGGGAACATGCGCACCAGCAGGAAGACGCCTGCGGAAACCATCGTCGCGGCGTGGATCATGGCGCTGACGGGCGTTGGCCCTTCCATCGCATCAGGCAACCATATGTGCAGCGGGAACTGGGCGCTCTTGCCGATGGCGCCGCAGAAGATGAGCACGCCGATAAGTGAAATCCAGTGGACTTCGCCGAACAGAGGCAGCTCAACCAGCGAATGGGCTAATTGGTCCAGATTCTCTCCGGTGAAAAGCTCGCTGAAGCGCAGGCTGCTGGGCTCGCTCCTCACGTACAGCAGGAGCAGGCCGATCATGAGGAGAGCGTCGCCAATGCGAGTGGTAATGAACGCCTTCACCGCGGCAGCCCTGGCAGATGCCTTCTCGTACCAGAAGCCGATGAGCAGATAACTGCAAAGCCCCATAATCTCCCAGAACACAAAAAACTGGAGCAGATTGTTGGCGACGACCAGGCCAAGCATGCCGGTGGCGAACAGACAGATGTAGGCCATAAAGCGGCTGTAGCGGGGATCTTTGCCCTGCGCGTAGGCGGTCGGGTACTGGGAAGCCTGCAGATGGTGAGGGAAGGACATGTAGCCGCTGGAGTAGATGAATATCATCAACACCAGGAAGGGCACCATGAAGAGCATCAAGGCGTTGGCCGGATCTACAGCGTAGCCGATGACAAACTCAGTAGCGCCGGTAGGAATCGAGTATATCGCCTCGTCAATCGGGTGTTCGCCGAAGTGGCTACTGAAGAATGAAGCGAAGGCGATGCCCCAACCCAACAGTAAACTGAGAACGGCGGCGCCAATCGCTACTAGTGCGCTGCCCCGTTTGTTCTTGTTCAGAAAGAGCACTATCGCCAGGAATGCCAGGAAGGGCGGAATCGGCACAACCCAGGTGACGCTGAATAGTCCTTCCATGAAAAAGCCTCAAAGTTAAATGGAAATCGAACGGTTTTCCGTCGTCAATTCAGATAGCAGGCGAACTGCTAAGACGTTACCGGCCTTCTAACCAGATTGGAAAATCCATATCCTATAAGCAGACCGACAATTCCCAAGGCGAGCAACCCCAAATCGTTTCGCAGCCCGGCGGTCGAGCCGATGCCGATGAAGAGGATCGCGCCGCCTAGAGAGACAAACAGGCGGAATAGTTGCTCTTTCTTGTGCTGGCGGGCGTTCTCCAGCATTTGCGCTGCGTCTGCGTAATTCGGCTGGTACTTTATTATCTCTTTGAGCACATACACCGCGCCGGTGTAGTTGCCGCTGGCCATCTTCTCCTGCGCAAGCTCGTACAGAAAACTACACTGTTCTTCAAGTGTCCCTGTCAACTGCTTCTTGGCCACTTTTGTGTCTTAACTCCGCTCCCGCCGTTCAGAGAGATGCCACAACAGTTTTGGCGCCGGCTCAGCCTGAAAGAATGTCCAACTCGTCAACATCGATGGTGCGCCGTTCGCGGTAGACGGCGATAATTAACGCGAGGCCCACAGCGGCTTCGGCTGCGGCCAAGCCGATAATGAGTACAGCAAAAGCCTGACCGGTCAGGTCTTCCATCGGGCCGACACCGTGCCGCCAGAATGCCACCAGGTTGATATTGGCTGCGTTGAGCATCAACTCGATTCCCATGAGCATGGCGATGGCATTGCGCCTTGCAAGCGCGCCGTACAAGCCGCACGAAAACAGGAAGGCGGCGAGCATTAGATACCAACTTAGCGGAACCATAAGATCAACCTCAAAAAGATGCGGCGGCCGGCGATGGGCGGCCTTTCATTTGCATTTTCCAAATGCGACCGGCGACCGGAATTATCGGTCGCGGGCCAACATGACTGCGCCGACCAAAGCCAGTAGGAGCAGCAGCCCAAGAACTTCAAATGCGACAACGTAGGTCGTTACGAATTCTCTGCCCAGTTCGGCAATAAGCGCCTCATCGGCGACGACGGGCTCCCCTGCGGACGGCCAGGGCGTTGCGCGTGCAAAGGCCAACAGCCCCATAAAAAAGAGGAGGGCGAATAACGATGATTTGCCCCACTGGTTGTTGAGCGGTGATGTGCGCCCGTACATCATGCTGCGGGTGAGCATAATAGCAAAAGCGATCAGCATGGCGATCGCGCCGACGTACACCAGGACCTGACTCACCGCCAGGAACTCGGCCTCGAGAAATACATAGATCCCGGCCACGCCGAAAAAGGTCAGGGTCAGGGCCAGAGCGCTGTGAAAGAGGTTACGGCTCATCACCACGGCCAGGGCGGCAACTGCCGTAAGCAAGGCCACTTGGATGAACACGAACTGTTCGAATGTCGGGATCGGTACCTCTACGCCCAACGGTAACTGCATGAGATCTCCTGCCTTTTGTGTTGGCGACTAAATCTGCCTTCACCAATACCCGGAATTTCAGCAAGGCCTGTTCCGGTCCAGGTACTGCAGGTCCTAACCTAGTACATGGTGCCTTCGTCAGAAACCTGCATCGCTCCAATTAGGGACTTTGGTTCGAATGATCGCTTTGTACGGATCTGCTCTTCACGGAAATACTTCTGCAGTACGTAGGCAACGACGGCCATCACACCGACATTGGCGATAAAGATCAGCACGTATTGAATGGCGACTGGTGTCGGCAGCTTCTGGATAATTGCCTGGATAAGAATCAGGCCGATCATCAGTGGGACAAGAACCTTCCAGGCAAAAGACATCATCTGATCGATACGGATGCGGGGGAAGGTTCCGCGGATCCACTGCTGCAGGACGTATATACCGTACACTTTTATCATGAAGTATCCGAGACCCAGCAGCGGACCGATGACCGGCAAGCCAACGCCGGGGCCCTGCCAGCCGCCGAGGAAAAGCGTGACACCAACGGCAGCCAGTATCCATGCGTTCAGGAACTGGGCCAGGAAGAACATGGCGAACTTCATGCCCGAATACTCGATATGGAAACCGGCGATTAGTTCTGATTCCGCTTCCAGAAGGTCAAAAGGCGTAAGTTCGGCCTCAGCCAGCGAACTGATGAAAAATACGATCAGCGCACCCGGCATAACGATGCCGAGCCAGCCCAGGCCGAGGTTAAAGCCGGCCACGTGCAGCGACTGGATTTCGACGATATTGCCGAAGCGCATCGAACCGGTGAGAAGAACGACGGTCAGGATTGCCAACACCAGAGGAATTTCATAGCTCAGCAGTTGCGCCACCACGCGAAAGCCGGCCAGCAGGGCATACTTGTTGTTGCTGCCCCACCCGGCCATCAACGCGGCCATGATGCCAATCGAGCCGAGCGCAACAATATAGAGGGCGGCGATATTCAGGTCCACGCCGCTCAATCCCGGCGCAAAGGGTACCACTGCCAGCAACATCAATACGCCGGAAACAGCCAGAACCGGCGAAAGATTGTACGCGATCTTGTCGGCTTGGTAAGGGGTGATGTCCTCTTTGGAGAGCAGCTTGGCCGCGTCAGCGACGGTCTGGAGCAGTCCGTATTTGCCGACTCGATTGGGGCCGATGCGGTCCTGCATGCGGCTGATTGCTTTGCGGGTGATCCAGATCAACAAGAGCACAGACAACATGCCGTAGTTGATAAGAATGAAGGAGCCGACGCCGTATACTATGGCGATGGCCGCCCAGCCTGGCAGTCCCATTCCCATAAGCCAGCCAGAAAGCACATCGCTCCATTGGGTAATCTGCATTACAGTGCCTCCAAACAGAGGGCTGTGGATTTGCGGTCAAATGGGACCGCGCTGCAACTCGACATGTGCTGCGTCGATGCCAAGTCTACTGCCACTCAAGGGCGCCCTTGCGCCAGTCGTACAACAGCCCGATCACAAGCAGCAGGACGAAGAAGATTGTTGCAAACACGGCGAACATTTCCAGCTGCTGGTAAGCGACGGCGATTGGAAAGAGAAACAGCGCTTCGACATCAAACACGACAAAAACCAGGCCAATCAGATAGTATTGCGCGCGAAATTGCACCCACGTCTCGCCAATTGTTTCGACACCGCTTTCATAGATGTCGTTCTTGATCTCATCGGGCCGCCGGGGGCCAAGGAAGTGGCCCATGACGATGGCAGAAACAGGCAACACGACCGCCAGGCCGGACATAACGAGAATGAAGAAATATTGACTGAGCATAGCCGAAAATCCGTTTGTGTGGAATTTAACAAACTCCCGCGAAAGTATAGCATAGCGATTTCTGATAGGAAAAGTCTGCACCCTTTGCAAACGCGTTTTCTCGCGCGGTTGCATATCTATTGTTTCACAGAATCGCAGCGGCTTGGCCATGTTCGGTATTTCGCCACATCCAGTGTTTTGTCATGTATAGTCGTCGGTCGCCGAAGAGAGTATATAGAACGTCATGGTTCAAAGCGTGGCCAGCAGATTATGGCAGGAATATTGTGTGGCGATGGTGGGACAGGCTTTCGGAGGGGGCGTTGCAGGGAGTGTCGATCCTTGGTAGACACTGGCAGGAGGCTTCTGCGGAGGTGGGGAAGCATGGTTTTGGAGGGGGGCATTGCGGGGGGTGTCCCCCCGCACAAGGGAAGGCCGAAGGGCCGACCGCCTAAACTACAGGATGGGAGCTAGGGGGAGGCGAGCGGCTGTCGAAAGGAATTCGGGATAGGCCTCCCCACAGGAGGATGACGAAGTTGCATAAGGGCGTTGAAAATCGAGGAATGAGGGGAGTGGAGTGAGGATTGAGAAGCACCATTGTTTGCCTCGCGCAGTGGAGCGAAATGAGGGTGGCTGGGTAGTTTCCTTTCAACCAAATAATTGGCGTCTATGGGCTTTGACAGCCATTTTCAGTTCGTGCTAGAATAAATGCGTTCGTGGAAAAATGCACGAACAGTTCCCCAAGCCGGTCAGGAGCGCTGAAAAGGAAAATCGGGATGGCAAGCGACTATCTGCCCCTGCTCATATTGATCCTCCTGGCAGCCGGATTTGGCGCAATCGCCATCGGGTTGCCCACCCTGCTTGGTCCACGAGAGCGTAATAGTCAGAAACTGGAGCCATATGAGTCGGGCATCATCCCCTTTGCCGACGCCCGGCGGCGCTTCCCGGTAAAGTACTATTTGGTTGCGATGCTCTTCCTGATTTTCGACATCGAAGTGATCTTCCTCTTCCCGTGGGCGGCGGTCCTGCAGGATCTGCGCGTGTTTGCGCTGGTGGCAATGGTTCCCTTTTTCATTGTCCTCGTGGTAGGTTTCCTCTATGAATGGAAGAAGGGCGCTCTCGACTGGGACTAGCGGTTGAATGAACTTGTGACCGCCCACGGAAATTCTCGGGAAATTGACAACTGACAGCCGCAGACACCTGATAGGAAAGCCTTGAAAGCTGTAAGCGTGACGCCGCGATCCGGTGTTGCTTCCTCCTGCCTTGGCTCTGAATAGCACATACAGGGCAGCAAATAAGAGGGAACGGAAATGGGTCTAGAAGAAAAGGTTCCTGAAGGCATACTGACAACGTCGCTGGACAGCGTGATCAACTGGGGCAGGGCCAATAGTACTTGGCCGCTGCTCTTTGGGTTGGCTTGTTGCGCGATGGAGATGATCGCAACCGGTACGGCCCGTCACGACATCGCTCGATACGGGTCGGAACTGTTCCGGGCGAGCCCGCGGCAGGCCGATCTTATGATTGTGTCCGGTCGCGTGAGCAACAAAATGGCGCCGGTAATTAAGAGGATCTATGATCAGATGTTGGCGCCCAAATGGGTGATCGCGATGGGGATCTGCGCCAGCGCAGGTGGACCATTCAACAACTATGCCATCATTCAAGGGGTGGACAAGATTATCCCCGTCGACGTGTACGTTCCCGGTTGCCCACCTCGGCCCGAGTCGTTACTCTATGCAATGGATATGCTGCGCGCCAAACAGAAGCGTGAATCTGTTGGGGCGGGCCGCAAGGTCGACGAACCGGTAACCGTTGATGAGATCATGCCCTTGGGCGTTTGACAGTGCTGGCGCGGCTGCGTAGAAAGCCGCGGTAGGCGGACCGAGAATTCTGGCCGTGTAATCTCCTACCCGTGTTCTTCCGGGCAGTAGGAGCAAAGAGAGAGCGAGTTAAGAGATGCCTCTTGATGTTTCACCGATATTTCGCTCATACGAGTCACAGCGCACGCTGAATCCACCGGGCATCCCTGGACTGGCGCCTCTGCCGAGCGGGGAGACAGACGATACGCGGCGCATTTGCGAGCAGTTTGGGGAGGATATCGTCGCGGCCGGCTTGCACCATGGCAATCAGGTCGTGCAAGTGGATGCCGGACGGCTGAAGGCTCTCGCAACATTTCTGCGTGATGATCCCGAACTCCGGTATGAAACGCTGATCGACGTGACCAGCTTGGACAAATCGCAGCTGCCTCAGAACGGGGATTCACGTTTTCAAACGGTCTACCAGTTTCGTTCCTACGCCCGCAACCAACACCTGACCGTGGTCGCTGACTGCGAAGCAGGGGATGGCGACAATGGCGCAATGCCGCATATTGACAGCCTGACCGGCGTGTTCCGAGGAGCGGAGTGGCCTGAGCGGGAGGTGTACGACCTGATGGGGATCAGGTTCGACGGGCATCCGGATTTGCGCCGGATATTGATGCCTAAGAATTGGCACAACCATCCTCTGCAGAAGCAGGCCCCCCTTGGCGGCGAAGAGGTTCCATTCACCTTTACGTGGGACGATCCGGAGTTTGATACGCTGGGCACGCAGATTTTGCCTTCGGTGAGCGTCGCGCCGGACCTTCCGCCCGGTATGAGCCGCCAGAACATGGTGATCAACATGGGGCCGCATCATCCCAGCACGCATGGCGTGCTGCGCCTGGTGGTGGAACTGGACGGCGAGCGCATCGTGAGCATCGACCCGGACTTGGGCTTTCTTCATTCAGGTTTTGAGAAGACGGGCGAAAACAAGCGCTATAAGGATTTCGTCTACTACACCGACCGGATGGACTATCTTTCCTCGATGTCGAACAATCTGGGATACTGCTTGACGATCGAGCATATGCTTGGGCTGGAGATTCCGGAACGGGCGCAGGTAATCCGGGTGATTATGGCGGAGATGCAGCGAATCGCCTCTCATCTGTTCTGGCTGGCGACCCACGTGCTGGATGTATCGGGCACGGGCATGAGCCTGTTGATGTACGCCACCCGCGAACGGGAGCGGATTCTGGATCTGTTCGAGATGGTCTGCGGCGCGCGTCTGACAGTCAGTTATATTCGCATCGGCGGTGTTTGGCAGGATCTGCCCGATGCCTTTATTTCCGAGTTGAAGGACTTCCTGAAACTGATGCCGGGCAAGATCAGCGAGTATGAGGCCATGTTGACCGAGGCGCCGTTGTGGCAAGAGCGCTTGACCGACGTGGGTCATATCAGAGGCGCGGATGCGCTGGCGATGGGGTTGACCGGGCCGATGCTGCGGGGCAGCGGCGTCGATTGGGACTTGCGCCGCGACCGGCCGTACTGCGGTTATGAGGCCTATGAATTCGAGGTGCCAACCAGCGACCGCGGCGACTGTTATGGACGTTTCAGTATCCGGTTGGAGGAGATGCGTCAGAGCGTGCGAATTTTGGAGCAAGCGGTTGCGAATCTGCCCAGCGGCCTTTTCAAGTCCAACGATCGCAAAGTGACCGCGCCGCCGCGCGCCGAGTTGGACGTGAGCATGGAGGCTTTGATTCACCACTTCAAGCTGATGACCGAAGGCTTCCATGTGCCGCCCGGTTTTTTCTACAACGGCATCGAAAGCAGCAAAGGTGAGCTGGGATTCTACGTCTATAGCGACGGTTCGGCAAAGCCGTACAGGTTGCACGTTCATGGCCCCAGCTTCAACAATCTTTACGCCATCGACCATATCAGTCGCGGCGAGATGCTGTCCGACGTCGTAACGAATATCGGGTCAATTGACATTGTGCTGGGCGAGGTGGACCGATAACACCGGTGGCCAGCAGGCAGTACTGGGAACGGATGATTGTCTGCTGATTACCGCAATTGGGGTATGAAATGATCACGGAACTGATGCGGCAGGAGATCGACGAGATACTGGCACGCTATCCGGCCGGACGCCAGCGTTCAGGGATTCTGCCGGCATTATATGTAATCCAGCACGAATTTGGCTACTGTCCAGTGGAGGCGCAGGACGAACTGGCCGAGATTCTGGGAATCGCGCCGGCAGAGGTTGGCGCAGTCGTTGGCTTCTACAACATGCTTCATGAAGAGCCGAAGGGCGAATATCATATCGAAGTATGTACCAACGTACCCTGCATGCTGCGGGGGGGAAACCAGTGTCTTCACAACTTTGAGAGCACACTGGGCATCCACCACGGCGAGAAAACCGAAGACGGTCAGTTTGCGCTTGATCATATGGAATGTCTTGGCTCATGCGTCACGGCGCCGATGGCGATCGTTACCGACCAAAAGACCGGTCAGATCCGCTATTTCGAGGACCTGGACTCTGCTGAGGATGTGGAGAAGGCGATTGAGGTGCTCAAGGCCGGCAAGGGCTTCAGCAGCCTGGCACGCTGGACGCCGGAGGCCGACCCGAACAATGAGGGCGAGGCGGATGTTCCCTATCGCAACGGCGGTATGGAGCCGCGTTATCTGATGGCGCGGTTGAACGAGCCGGACAGCCACAAGATTGAGCCGTACGAAGCCGACGGCGGCTATTCTACGGCACGCCGCGTGTTGAACGAGATCGAGCCGGCCGACATGGTGGAGCAGATCAAGGCCAGCGGCATCCGCGGTCGCGGCGGGGCAGGCTTTCCAACGGGCATCAAGTGGGGCTTTCTGCCGCCGGGCGTGGGTCCCCGCTACATGGTTGTAAACGCCGACGAATCGGAGCCGGGCACATTCAAAGATCGCATTGTGATGGAGTACGATCCGCACCAGCTCATTGAAGGCATCATTTTGAGCTGCCATGCGATCGAGTCGGAAAAGGCCTTCATTTATATACGCGGCGAATACTACTTTGCATACGTACGTATGCAGGATGCGCTGGCGGAGGCCGAAGCCAAAGGTTATCTGGGCGATAATATTTTCGGCAGCGGCAAAAGCCTTGACATTGTGCTGCACCGCGGCGCGGGCGCATACGAGTGCGGCGAGGAAACGGCGCAGCTGACGAGTTTGGAAGGCTATCGCGGGCAGCCGCGACTGAAGCCCCCTTTCCCCGCGGTAGAAGGGTTGTATGCCAAGCCGACGATTGTGAATAACGTCGAGTCGATCTGCAATGTCACGCATGTGATGCGCCACGGCGTCGACTGGTACAAGGAGTACGGAACCGAGCGCAGCCCCGGCATGCGCATCTTCTGCCTGAGCGGAAACGTAAAACGGCCGGGACTGTACGAGCTGCCCCACGCGACGCCGTTGAGTGAGCTTGTGAATAAGTATGGCGGTGGGCCGGAGGACGAGAACCATCCCATAAAGGCGATTGTGCCCGGCGGCCTGTCGATGAAGCTGCTGACACCTGATCAGTTTGATACGCCGTTGGACTACGAGAGCGTGGCTGAGGCCGGTTCGCTGCTTGGCTCGGCCGGTGTGATTGCGATCGACGATCGCACATCCATGGTTGAGGTGGCGAGACGCACGCTGGGCTTCTATCGCGATGAGAGCTGCGGCAAGTGCACACCGTGCCGGGAGGGTACTGCCTGGTTGGAGAAGATCCTGATACGCATCGAGGAGGGGCAGGGCCTGGGCAAAGACGTGGAACTGATGGAGTTTATTGCCGACAATATCGCCGGTAAGAGTTTCTGCCCCTTTGGCGAGGCGTCGGTGTGGGGCTTGCAGAGCAATCTGCTCAAGTTCCGCAGCGAGTTTACGTCGCAGATTGAGAGCACCAATCCGGAGAATGTCGGACCGGTATTGCCAATTCGGCCCGACTACCGCCCGAATACGCACGAGGCAAGTGGGTTGCGCGATAGCACATTTGCGCCGGCTGGTGGGAACATCGTGCTGCATGATGATTTGGTTCCCGGGGACGACTGAGGAAGGGCCTAATGGTTACAGTGGCGCCCCCTGTCGCGCCTGACGCCGGCGCGCAGGTCAGGAGAGAGAGTAACAAGAGACGGGAGGCAATTCTGCCGGTTGTCCCGGTAGAGGGTCTGTCCCTGCGGCGATTCACGCTGGATGAGTATCATCATTTGATAGACATCGGCTTCTTCGATGAGGACGAACGGGTCGAACTGCTCGAAGGAGTCTTGGTGTACATGAGTCCCAATAATCCCCCCCACATTCGGACAGTTTTACGACTATTTCGTTTTTTGGTCTCCCAGATTACGCAGGAGGCTATAGAAGTGCGGGCGCAGGGACCAATCTCGATTCCCGAATTGATGACTGAACCCGAACCGGACCTGGTTATATCCAAGGAATCGGGCGGTACCCTCGACGAGCGACATCCCTTCCCGGCTGACATTTTGTTGCTGATGGAGGTCTCGGATTCAAGTCTGGCCTATGACCGCACACGTAAGGCAGAAATTTACGCGCAGGTGGGCATACCTGATTATTGGATTTGGAATCTGGTCGACAATTCGCTGGAAGTTTACCGCGATCCTCACGCGCCCGCTATAGGCGACGCGCTCTATCAGACGAAATTGACAATTCACAGCGGCGAGTCGATTGCGCCGCTGGCATTTCCTGATTTTGAGGTTGCGGTGGTCGATATCATGCCGCCAGCAGTCAGCGAAAGTTGAAGCAGACAAAACCTGAAGTGTTTCTCCTCTTAACCGGAGACGTAATCGTCTATGGCTGATAACGTAACGTTTACCATCAACGAAAAAGAAGTGTCGGTCCCGGCAAGGACGCTACTGGTCGATGCCGCGCGCATGGCGGGCGTCGAGATTCCGGTCTTCTGTTCGCATCCCAAACTGGATCCGGTCGGTTGCTGCCGCATGTGCCTGGTCGAGGTGGACGGGCCGCGCGGCACGGCGATGATGGCCTCCTGTACGATGCCGGTGGGAGATGGCATGGTCGTGCGCACCGATACCGAACAGGTGCGTACGGTGCAGGAAGCAAATCTCGCCTTCATCCTGCTCAATCATCCGCTGGACTGCCCGATTTGCGACAAGGGCGGCGAATGCCCGTTGCAGGACCAGACGATGCGCTTCGGGCCGGGAATAAGTCAGTTGATCGAACCGAAGCGGCTCGCCAAGAAGCATTACGATATTTCCGACACGATCGTGCTGGACCAGGAGCGCTGCGTACTCTGCTGGCGCTGCATCCGCTATTTGGAAGAGTGGGAGGACAAGCCGCAGCTGGGCCTGTTCGAGCGCGGCAACGAGACGATCGTCGACATCCAGGAAGGCCGCCCCGTAGATGCCAAGACCGGCGGCAACATTATCGACCTCTGCCCGGTGGGCGCATTGACGAACCGGGTCTCCCGCTTCGCCTACCGCCCTTGGGAGATCGAGCGCACGCCCAGCATCTGCATGCACTGTTCGGTGGGCTGCAATGTGCGCCTGGACAGCCGCACGCATCAGTTGCGACGCATCGTCGGCCGCGAAAACATGCAGGTCAACGACCAGTGGATATGCGATAAGGGCCGTTTTGCCCACGCCTGGGTCAACGACGAGAACCGGCTTGCCGCACCGTTGGTACGCAAGAACGGCAAACTGACGGCGGTGCAATGGAGCGAGGCGCTGGCATACATCGCCGCGAAGTTGACCGATATAAAGGAAAAGTTCGGCGCAGATAGCATCGGCGCCATCGGCAGCGGCAAGATCAGCAACGAGAGCAACTACGCTCTGCAACGTTTTATGCGAGGAGTCATCGGTACGAACAATATTGACCACCGCGATGGCGGCGATGTCGCGGCCCTGCCCACCGGTCTGCCGGCACTGACCGAGGTGATGAAGCCGCAGTACGGGCCGGACCCGCAGGTGGACACGGTTTTGCTCTTCGGCGTTGACCCGAGTGAAGAGTTGCCGGTGCTGGATCTGCACTTGAAACGGGCTGTCCTGCGAGGCGGGGCCAAACTGATAATCGCGCACCCCCGCAAGGTCGAGTTGACGCGCTATGACGGGCCTTACCTGGCCTACCAGCCGGGTGGAGAGCCTGCGCTCCTTGGCCGCCTGCAGCAGGCTGTCGAGAATTCCGGAACGTCCGAGAATGGATCGGCCATTGGGGCGGCGGCTAAACTGTTGACTGAAAGCGAACGGACGCTGATCATTTATGGGCCGATGGCTGCCCGCGGCAAGGATGGCCCCGCGGTCCGCGACGCTCTCGAGGGGCTCGCCCAAGCCGCGGGCGAGGGCGCGCGGCTAGCCTACGTCGGGTTGGATGGCAATGCCCAAGGCTGCCGCGATATGGGTGTGCTGCCCGATCAGTTGCCGGGCCAGTTCCCATTGGACGACGATGAAGCCAGGTCGCGGCTGGAAAAGCTGTGGGGATGCACGCTTTCAACTTTCGCCGGCTACACCTACAAACAGATGCTGGATAGCCAGGAAATGAAAGCCCTGTTTGTGAACGGCGCCAACCCCGCTGACGAATCGCCGGACTGGGCCGCCAGTCTGGACAATCTGGACCTGCTTGTCGTCACCGATCTGCTGTCCACCGAGACGGCGCAGAAGGCGGACGTAGTGTTGCCTGCTTTGGGTTGGTCCGAGAGCGACGGCACGTACACTAACCTGGAGCGCCGCGTTCAGAGGGCGCCTAAGGCCGTTACTAATCCCAAGTCGCGTGCCGCGCCGGATTGGATGATGTTGATGCATCTGGCCAAGCAAATGGGAGTAGAGTGGTCGTTTTCGGACGCTCGTAGCGTCACTGCAGAAATCGCCACGGCCGTGCCCGCGTATAGCGGCCTGTCCTGGGAAGCCCTGGGTGATCAGGGCAGCCAGTGGGATGCCGACGCCGCGCCGGCGGAGGCCGAGCAGGGATCCACAAGGGGAGCATCAGCGGACGGACCCGACAATTCCGAGTATCCTCTCAGCCTCGTTACAGGCACAGTACTCTACGACGGCGGCACGCTCTTTGGCCTGACCGAGGAGATGCATGGGATAGCGCATGGCGCGAAAGTAACTCTCAACCCGGCCGACGCGGCAGCTATCGGCGTTGACGCAGGTAGTAAGGTCTCGGTCCATAGTGAACAGGGCAGCCTGGAGTTGGAGGCGGCGGTCGACGCGCAGGTACAGACGGGCACAGCCTGGATTCCGGAAAGTTTGCCAGGTGCACCGGTTGGCGCGTTGCTCAACGGCAGTAACACCCAGCAGGTCAAGGTGGAAAGGCGTTAAATGGACTGGTTACAGCTTTTGGTCTTCCCGGCCATCCGCGCGCTGATACTGATTTTCGTTCTGCTGACCGGTTTCGCTTACCTCACCTGGTATGAGCGCAAACTACTGGCCCGCTTCCAGGTGCGCTACGGCCCAAATCGGGCGGGCAAGTTTGGCCTTTTGCAGCCGGCCGCTGACGCCGTCAAAGCGTTCTTCAAAGAAGAGATCATCCCAAATCACGTCGACAAACCGGTCTATCTGCTGGCTCCAGCTATGGCCCTGGTGCCCGCGCTGATCATCTGGGCGGTCATCCCAATCGCCAAGGGCACCCCTGCCATTGCCGACGTAAATATCGGCTTTCTCTGGATTCTGGCGGTTGCAGGAATCGAGAGTTACGGCATCATACTGGCAGGCTGGGGCAGCAACAATAATTACTCGCTGCTCGGCGCCCTGCGTTCGGCTGCGCAAATGGTCTCATATGAGCTGCCACTGGGCCTTTTTCTGGTCAGCATTCTGATTCTGGCTGGCAGTTTCAGCCTGGTCGAACTGGTCGAGGGCTTCCGCCCCTGGTGGGAGTGGATCTGGCTGTGGTTGGCCTTTCCGTTCTTCTTTATCTGTATACTGGCCGAGACCAATCGCAGCCCATTCGACCTGCCGGAAACGGAGAACGAGTTGGTAGCCGGTTTTCAGACGGAGTACGGCGGCATGAAATTCGCGCTGTTCTTCATCGCCGAATATGTCAACATGATTTCCACCAGCGCGATTATGGCGACACTCTTCTTTGGCGGTTGGAAAGGGCCGTTCGCCGAGCAATACATCTGGTTGGGGCCCATCTACCTGTTGATCAAGGTGGTCATTCTACTGTTTCTTTTCATCTGGGTACGGGCCAGCATTGGCCGGCCGCGCTACGACCAACTGATGAAGTTCTGCTGGCAGTTCATGTTGCCGCTGGGCCTGGTGTACGTGAGTATTTCGGCAGTGCTGGCCGTTTTCCTGAAGTAGGGACCGCATCGAAAAGAGGAATTCAATGGAGTTGGGTAATTTTCTGAAGGGCGCGACAGAAATCGGCAAGGCGATGGGCGTGACGTTGAAACACCTGCGCCAAAGGCCGGTGACGGTGGAGTTCCCTCACGAGGATATTCCGATTTACCCACGCTTCCGCGGCCGACATGAGTTGCGGCGCTATGCCAATGGCCTGGAGCGCTGCATTGGCTGCTCTCTGTGCGAGGCGGCTTGCCCTACCGAAGCGATCTACGTGGAGGCGGCTGAGAACGACCCGAATGCACCGCTGTCGCCGGGGGAGCGTCACGCCAAAGTCTACGAATTGAACTTGTTGCGATGTGTCTTTTGCGGCGATTGTGAAGAGGCCTGCCCTACCGAGGCTATAGTTCTTGGCCACGACTTCGCGATGGCCAATTACGAGCGCAAAGACTTCGTGCTGACTAAAGAGGAACTGCTCAATCCCGGCATGCCCAAGGTCATCATTCGACCGGAGTAATATTTCATGAGTTTGTCGCTACTCTTTTTCCTGCTCGTGGGCGCAGTCAGCCTGGCCGCAGCGTTGGGCGTGGTCACAAGCCGCCAACCTGTTCACAGCGCCCTGTTTCTTCTGACCAACTTCGCCACGCTGGCTGTTCTGTATATCACTCTCGATGCACAGTTTCTGGCGGCGGCGCAGGTGATTGTCTACGCCGGGGGCATAGTCATTCTGATACTCTTTGTGATAATGCTCATTGGCGGAGATACCAACGACTTCAGCGCGGCGCATCGGGCGTGGAGTCGTACCGCTGGCCTCGCGTTGGGCGTTGTTCTGCTGCTGGTAATCTCATATAGCGCGCTCTCGAGAATGATGGCTCCGACTGAGGATGGCGCCGCGCTTTTGCAGGGCGGCACGCCGAAGGCGGTTGGTATGGCCCTTTTCAGCGATTACGTACTTCCATTTGAACTGGTTGCTCTTCTGTTGCTTGTAGCGCTGATCGGCGCCCTGGTGCTGGGACGCCAGCCCGAGGGCGCGGGCGAAGGCATCCCGTCTGTCAAGGCGAACGAATGATGTTAGAAACAAGCTATTACCTGGTCCTGGCAGCTATGATCTTTACCGTCGGCGCCACCGGCGTTTTGCTGCGCCGCAATGCCCTGATCATATTCATGTGTATCGAGATGATGCTCAACAGCGTGAACCTGACCTTGATCGCGCTTGCCCGCCAGTGGGGCAATCTCGAAGGGCAGATTTTCGTCTTCATGATCATGGCCGTTGCCGCTGCCGAAGTGGCAGTCGGTTTGGCAATTCTGATTGCCAATGTCCGCCATCAGAAGAGCCTGAATATCGATGAAATCAATCTGTTGAAGTGGTAGACATCAGTTTCTAGTTATCAGTCTTCAGTTCTTGGTGGACCCGGTATTTCTCGGATTAGCCAAGGGTTGAGGACTTACGAGTAAGTGCTGCTATTGAGGGAGTTATGCTGGAATTAGCCTGGCTTATCCTTGTTTTCCCTGCCTTGGGCGCGTTGGTAAACCTGTTTGTCGGCGACAAACTGGGCGAGCGGGGCATTCATCTGGCTGCGTCCTTCGCAGTGGTCCTCTCCTTTGTGGTCAGTCTGGGTCTTTTCTTTGGCCTGTCGGGCCTGGATGCGCATCACAGGACTGTGACTGTTCATCTGTGGGACTGGATCACTATTGGCAGCTTCTCCGCGCCGGCGGCACTTTTGATTGACCCGCTGAGCGTGACGATGGCGCTGATTGTAACTGGCGTTGGCGCGCTGATCCACATCTATGCCGGCGGCTACATGCACGGTGAACAGAACTATCAGCGCTTTTTCGTTTATCTTAACTTTTTCATCCTGGCGATGCTGGTGCTGATTCTCAGCAACAACTTTGTTGGGATGTTTGTAGGTTGGGAGGGCGTGGGGCTGGCGTCGTACCTGCTGATTGGATTCTATTTTGACCGCCAGGACGAATCCTACGGTCACTACGCCGATGCCGGCAAGAAGGCCTTCCTGGTCAACCGAATCGGCGACTTTGGCATGATGCTGGCCGTTTTCCTCATTTGGACAGGTGTCGGTTCAGTGGTATTTGAGGAGGTTTTCGCCGGGGCCGGGGCGTTGACCACCGGCGCGGCGACAGCAATCTGTCTGTTACTTTTGCTGGCCGCGACTGGCAAGAGCGCGCAGTTGCCCTTGTTCGTCTGGCTGCCGGACGCTATGGCAGGCCCGACGCCGGTATCGGCGCTCATCCATGCAGCGACGATGGTAACGGCAGGCATCTACATGATCGCGCGGACGCACGTCTTGTGGGAGTTGGCGCCGGCGGCAGGCAGTCTCGCGGCTTGGGTGGGCGGTCTGACCGCGCTGCTGGCGGCTTCGATCGCGCTGACACAGGTGGATCTGAAAAAGATTCTCGCCTACTCGACAATTTCTCAACTGGGTTTCATGATGCTGGGCGTCGGCGTCGGTGCATACGCTTTTGCCATCTTTCATCTGGTAACGCATGCATTCTTCAAGGCGCTGCTCTTTCTGGCCGCGGGCAACGTCATGCATGGCCTGCCTGACGGCGAGTTGGACATTCGCAAAATGGGAAACCTGCGCGCCAAGATGCCGACGACGTACATACTTTTCCTGATCGGCGCATCGGCCCTGGCCGGACTGCCGCTGCTGTCCGGGTTCTTTTCTAAAGACGGCATCCTGCTGCACGTTGCCAATCACAACATACTTCTCTATCTGATTGGTCTGTTCACGGCTCTGCTGACCGCGTTCTACAGCTTCAGGGCGGTCTTCATGGCCTTCTGGGGCGAGGCGCGCGATCAGCACATCCACGAGCACGCGCATGAGAGCCCGGCGATAATGACCAGGCCTCTCTGGGTATTGGCGGCGCTGGCGGTGGTCGGCGGTGTCTTGAATCTGCCATTCTGGTTGATGATGGAGCATTATCTGGAACCGGCCGTTGGTGCGCCGGCGTTCCATGCGAGTGTTCCAATGGAGTTGGTGCTCTTGGTGGTGAGCGCGCTTGTGGCGATCGCCGGCGTCGGGCTGGCTTATGGGCGTTATGTCAAGGGTCCTGCCACCGGCGCGGGAAGGTTTTCAACAGGCATTACGAAGCTACTAAGTCCTTTGGAGCCAATTGCCCGCAACAAGTGGTATGTGGATGAAATATATGCGGCTTGGATCGTGAATCCACTGCTTGAGCTCGCCAAATGGTTCTCCCAAGTGGTAGACCAAGGTGTAGTTGACGGTGCGGTCAATCTTGTAGGTCAGGCAAACCTGGCGGTGGGCGGCGCTTTACGCAAAGTCCACAACGGGTTGGTGCCCACGTACGCGCTGAGTCTGTTCTTTGGGGTAGTGGCAATTCTACTGTGGTTAGTAATCGGCGGCTAGGGGACAGCAATCGTTCCGGCCGCACATAGGCCGCTGTAAGCTAGCGACCATTCACCGGTGTTTATTCTATGCTATCGATTCTGACATTCTTGCCCCTGCTCGGCGCGATCATCGTCCTGCTGGCGCCGAGCGATAGCCTCAAGAAGGGGCTGGCTTTCGGCGCGACTGTCGTGACTTTCGTGGTCAGCCTCCTGCTGCTGCCCGGCTGGCAGGAGATCCCGGACATGCAGTTCGTGGAGCGTTACGCCTGGATGCCGGACTTGAACATCTATTACCATCTGGGCGTGGACGGGATCAGCCTGTGGCTGGTGCTGCTGACGACGCTGCTGATGCCGATTGCGGTGGCGTTCAGCAATCAGCACGTCAAGCAGAATATAGGCGGCTATCTGGCGCTCATGCTGCTGATGGAGACCGCTGTGCTGGGGGTCTTTCTTGCCTTGGATCTGGTGCTGTTCTACGTTTTCTGGGAATTCAGCCTGATCCCGATGGCCTTCCTGATTGGCAAGTGGGGCAGTGAGAATCGTATATACGCCGCGATCAAGTTTTTCCTGTACACACTGGCTGGGTCAGCGCTGATGCTGGTGGCAATTCTGGCCCTCTACTTCCAAGCCGGCACCTTTAACCTGCTGGAGCTGCAGAGCGCTGGTCTGCCCCCGGGAATTCAGCAGCTGGCCTTTCTTGCGTTTGCGCTGGCTTTCGCGATTAAGGTTCCGCTATTTCCCTTTCATACATGGTTACCCGATGCGCACGTAGAGGCCCCGACGGCCGGATCGGTCATACTGGCAGGTGTGCTCCTGAAATTGGGGACGTACGGCTTCCTGCGCTTTGCTCTGCCGCTATTCCCGGCTGCCGTCGCCAACTATTCCTCGCTCATATCGGTTCTGGCAATTGTTGGCATCCTTTATGGCGCGCTGGTTGCGCTGGCTCAACGCGACCTGAAGTCACTTGTGGCCTACTCTTCGGTTGCGCACATGGGTTTTGTCGTGCTGGGCATTTTCGCGTTGAACGAACAAGCGATCAGCGGCGCGGTGCTGCAGATGGTCAGTCACGGCCTCAGCACAGGGGCACTGTTCCTGATGGTAGGGATGCTCTACGAGCGGCGCCATACAAGGCTGATGAAGGATTATGGAGGTCTTTGGGCGAGCGTCCCGATTTTTTCCTTCTTTTTCCTGGTCGTAGTGATGAGCAGCGCCGGACTTCCGGGGCTGAACGGCTTTGTCGGCGAGTTCACTATTTTGCTGGGCACATACGCGAGTTCTCCGATCTTCGCCGTCCTCGGCGCAGCTGGAGTCATCCTGGCCGCATGGTATTTGCTGCATGCATTCAGGCAAGTGGCGCAGGGCGCGCTGACGAATCCCGCCAATTTCAAGGAAAACCTGCCTGACCTGAATTGGAAGGAGATTGGTCAGCTGGTTCCGATCGTGCTGCTGTTCTTCGCTATCGGACTGGCGCCTAATTTCTTCCTGGACAAGATCAATCCCTCTGTTGCGGCGCTGGAAGTTGTCCAGTCTCCAGCAGTTGGTGACGAGTGGCTCGTGGATAGCAGTTTCCAGCCACTACATGATTTCGACAACAACCCATTGACCACAATCCACTAACCGCTATGGACACCGCCCTACTCTTTGACAATGCAATAGTTCTGCTGCCGGAGCTCGTGCTGGCGGTTGGCGTGATGGTCCTGATGATTGTTGACATCGGGCGCCGTGGAGAAAACGGAGCGCCGTTGCTGGCCGGACTTTCCGTTGCAATCCTCCTATTGGGCATCGGCGCGTCGCTGCTGATATGGGGCAGGCCGCCGGCCGAATATCTGGGCGGTGCTATTTCGGACGGTTTTGCGCTGAGCGTGCGGCTGGTAATTTTGATCGCCGGCGTTTTTGGCGTCTTGCTGAGCCGCAACTATCTGCCGGATATTGAACGCCAAGGGGGGGCCTTTTACTCTCTGCAACTGCTGGCAATCATCGGCATGATGTTGATGGGCACGGCTACGAATCTGATTGTCCTTTTCATTGCCCTGGAGATTTTCTCGCTGGCGCTCTACATTCTTTGCGGATTCTACCGCGAAAGCCCTCGCAGCATAGAAGCTGCCATGAAATACTTTTTGCTGGGGGCGTTTGCCAGCACCTTCTTCGTCTACGGCTCGGCGCTGCTATTCGGCGCCGGCGGCAGCACGCATTACGCTCGCATCCACGAGACGCTCGCAGCAGGCGGCGGCAACCCTTCACTGGTCCTGCCTGGCATCGCGCTTTTGCTGGTAGGCTTTGGGTTCAAGGTGAGCCTGGTCCCGTTCCATATGTGGACGCCGGACGTATACCAAGGCGCACCGACGCCGGTGACCGCCTTTATGAGCGTCGGCACCAAGGCGGCGGCGTTTGCCGGCTTCTTCCGGCTGATGATGACTGCGCTCCCTTCCTTCCATGACCAGTGGGCCGCGCCTCTGGCGATCCTGGCCGTTCTGACCATGACGGTAGGCAACCTGACGGCGCTGCGTCAGAGCAGTGTGAAGCGAATGCTGGCCTATTCCGGCATCGCCCACGCCGGCAACATCCTGATCGCGCTCGTGGCAGGGACCGGCGCCGCTTCGTCGGCGGCTGCGTTCTATCTCTTTACCTATGCGTTCATGAATGCGGGCGCGTTCGCGGTAGTTATTGCCTTGGAGAAGAAAGACGGTGGTGAAAATGACGTGGAGCAGAGCAGCTTAGCCGGCATCGCGGAAAAGTTCCCGGCTCTGGCCGCGGCGATGGCAATTTTCATGCTCAGTCTGAGCGGAATCCCACCGCTGGCCGGCTTTTTCGGGAAGTTTCTGGTCTTCAAGGCGGCCGTGGAAGCTGGCTGGGCCTGGCTGGTGGTGATCGGAGTGCTAAACAGCGCCATCAGCGCCTACTACTATCTGCGGATCGTGGTGGCTATGTACTTCCAACCTCTGGAAGAGGAGGGGGAAGAGAAAGAACGCCTCTCCGTTCTCGCCTCACGTTCCTCGCTCTTCGTAGTTACGGTCGCAGCTATTGCAGTGGTTATGATCGGCCTGCAGCCGGGACTTTGGACCGGCGTCATGAGAGGTCTGGGCCAATAATCGTTGGACCCCCTGGCCAACCGGTTGCGGCCAACGCACCGTTTCAGCTACGAGAAATCCATTTTACGATGGCGCATGACAACGCTCTGCGCCAACCCCACCGCTACCATCATAGATACCAGACTGCTGCCGCCGTAGCTTAGAAATGGCAATGTCATGCCGGTGACCGGCAGGATTGCCAAATTCATGCCGACGTTGACGAAGGTCTGGAAAAAGATCAACGAGGCTACACCCAGGGTAATCAGTCTACCGAACTGGTCCTGGGCGAGGTCGGCAATGCGTACCAGGCGCCAGATAACGAAAAACAGTAGCAGCAGAACCATGACAGTGCCAATAAAGCCCAGCTCTTCGGCGATGACGCTGAAGATGAAGTCTGTATGGCGGACGCGCAAAAAGTGCAGTTGATTCTGTGATCCCTCGCCCCATCCCATTCCAATCCACCCGCCGTTGCCGATGCTGATCAGCGCTTGCTGAACGTTGAAAGCTGCATCGGCGTTTGAGCTTGGATCGAGGAAGATTTCAATGCGCTCGATCATGTAGTCCTGAAGGGTCCCCTGCAGGATCGGCCATGCAGCCCCAGCTGCCACAACGCCGAGCAGAACATGGGTCAACCGTACGCCGTTGATGAGAATTAACGTTCCGCTGAGGAAGGCCAGCGTAACGGTCATTCCCAGGTCGGGTTGGATGTAAACAAGGCCCAGAGGAATGAGCAGAAGGACAACTACACCTAACAGATATGCGATTCTGCGGATACGATCCTGAAAACGGCTCAGGTACCAGGCGAGGAAGACGATCAGCAGGAATTTCCCGGCCTCGGTAGGTTGGACATCGGTGATTCCCAAACTCAGCCAGCGCTGAGCGCCGCTCTTGACCTCGCCGACCAGGTAGACGGCCACCAACGAGGCCAACAGGAAGACATAGCTAGGCTGAGCCAGCAGTTCCAGATGCCTGTAGTCAAATAGCGCAGCAGTGACGAGCGCGATGGCGCCCAAGATCGTGAAGAGAAGCTGTCTCTGCCAGTAGTCGGCCAGATCGATAGTCGTGATAGTGGCGCTGTAGGTCATGGCAATGCCGATACCACAAAGGAGTAGCACGGCAAAGAATAGGGGCTTGTCGAAATGTCTGATCATCGGATATTCCAGTGGCCGCCAGCTAGAGACCTACGAGACGCCGGAGCCGCTCCGGCCAGCTGATCTCCTGGAAGTGGAGCAAGGGGACATTGTAGCCCAGGAGGCGCTGGGCGATGTTGTGGTAGGCGCGGCTGACATATTTCTTTCGTTCAAGAGCCACAGGCCAACCTTTGTTTGCCGAAACAATTATCTGATCGTCCTCGGGCACAATACCCAACAGATCAATGCTCAATATGTCCAAAATACTGTTACGGGTGATCATCTCTTTTCGCCGCACGAGCCGTGAGTTGTACCGATTGATGATGAGTCGCGCCTGAATGTTCATGTCTCGCTCAAGCAGGTAGATGACTTTATCGGCGTCCCGCAGAGCGCTGACTTCAGGCGTGGTTACAATGATCACTTCGGAAGCTGCGGCGATTGCATTCTGAAAACCCAATTCTATGCCGGCGGGGGAGTCCACCAGGACGAAGTCAGCGATAGAACGCAGTTCATCGCAGAGGGTCATCATCTGATCGGGTGCGATCGCGGTCTTATCGCGAGTCTGGGAGCTCGGCAAAAGGTACATTTCGCCGACGCGCTTGTCTCGTACCAGCGCCTCATGCAGCGAACAGCGCCCCTCGATCACATCAACCAGATTGTAAACAACCCGGCTTTCCAACCCCATCACAATATCCAGGTTTCTCAAGCCGATGTCGGCATCTACAACGATCACGCGTTGACCCGCTATTGCCAGGGCTGTACCCACGTTTGCGGTGGTAGTCGTTTTGCCTACACCTCCTTTACCGGAAGTCAAGGTCAGGACGAGGCCGCCGTCCGCATCAGACCCGCGGCGGTCGGCGGGCGGGTAGGCGTCGGGCGAGAAGTTGCCCGACAAGGTTTCACTTGGTTGCATCCCAGGGATCCACGACGATCTGATTATTTATGACTCGGGCCACTTCAGGCTTGCCGCCGCTGTCTCGCTTCCAGAACCAGTAGCCGGGGTTGTTGGATGCGCTTTTTGGGGTCATGGCGATGTGTTGGGCGATTCGCATCTGCACCGGTTCAAAATCAAGTGCCGTTACGATGGCACGCGCGTTCCCCATGGCGCCTGCGTGGACAGTTCCCCGCAGACGGCCCCATACCAATACATCGCCGCCGCTTACGACTTGGGCGCCAGGATTCACGTCTCCCAGAACGACGACGGTACCCGCGTGTCGAACGGACTGGCCGGACCGCAAGGTGCCGCGATAGACATACGGCGGCGACACCGACTCTGCGCCGTGTTCGTCTGCCCAGGGCGTGAGCGCTGCATGTTCCTCCGCACTGTCGCTCACGAGGGGCTCTTCCGTCAACGCGGAATGTGGGGCCGGCCGGAAATCGCTGCCAGGCCGCAAGCTTTCCTCGTCCAGATTGAGCGACGTGTCCAGGCCGCGAGATGTAGCTGCAAGGAAGCTGTTGCCGTTCCTTGCCTCCATACTTCCCGTTTTGACCACGGGCTGCGGCTTGTCTGATTCCCAGACGACGTCGAGGCCTAGCTGGCTGGCGACTTGAAAGGAGTCGCTGTTGGCGGTATGCAGAGACACCAGAACAATGTTTTGATCTTCCAGCACTTCGTGAACGGCCTGAAGATGCTCAGCAGTGACCAATCTGTCGCCAATTGCCAGAGACAGGCGCTCATCTCTGAAAAAGCCGTCGGCTTGCGAGATATGACGGGCAAGGTAGTTAACTACGTCCGACCAATCGCCCTTGTCGTCCGCTACGTCGACGACGGTAAACCCTCCGCGACCCTTGATGCGAACATCCGGCCGGCCGGACAACCTGCCTCGCGAAGGGGAAAAGCTGTGAGTGCTCATTCGTTCCTTATAACCATTACTTGGTAGATCGTCGCGGGGAACAATATAGACCAAGAGCCCTGGCGCGAAAACTGAAGCCGGAAGCCGTTGGCGGGAGCAATCCCGCGATTTCCGCCGGTAGCGCTATTGACGCAGTTCATGGAACCAGGCGTGGAGAATCTCCTGGGCGACGGGGAGGGCCACTGCCGACCCTTCACCTCCCGAATAGACAAATACGGTCACGACGATTTCCGGATCTTCGTAAGGAGCATAGGCCGTGTACCAGGCGTGGAAAGGAAGGTTGCCTTCATGGTCTCTATCTGTGCAGTCCTGGATCTCAGGATCGTAAGCACAGAACTCCGCCGTACCCGTCTTGCCGGCGACGGTAACCCCTTCGACACGACTGTAGTAGGCGGTGCCCGCGTGTCCATTGACGGCATACCACATCCCTCTCTGGACATAAGCTAGCAGGCCTGGATCCACAGGCATGCGTTCTTGCAATTCCGGTTCATATTGCCACTGAACGTGATCCTGTGTATCGACCATTTGCTGCACGAACTGGGGCTTTACCACATAGCCGCCATTAGCTACAGCGGCCGTGCTAACCATGACCTGCATAGGCGTACCCAGTACATCCCCCTGGCCGATGGCCATATTGTAGCTGTCGCCGGTTGTCCAGGATTCGGCTTTAGTCAGCCTTTTCCACTGTTCGTCAGGAACGAATGCGAGGACCTCGCCGGGCAGGTCAACTCCTGTAAGTTCTCCATAACCGTACAGCCGCATCCACTTGGCCATTCGTTCGCTCCCCAAGCCATCCATGAAATTCGGGAACCCACCGCCAAGGTAATAGAAGAATATGTCGTTGGAGAGGCCGATCCCCTCGATAATGGTCATGGGTCCGTGCAAAATGTTCAGCTTGTGGTTCCAGCTTACAAACTCCTGGGACTGCTCCGGATCGTCGGGAAAGAAGAAATTTGGGAGGTAGATTGGGCCTCGATCAACCAGCGTCGTAGCAGGTGTGATGACATGCTCCGCCAAAGCGGCCGTGGCCGAGACCATCTTGAAAGTTGAGCCGGGCGGATAGAGTCCGCCGATGGCATAGTTGTAAAGAGGTCGCTGCGTGTCGTCTTCCACTTCTAGGGCTTTATACTCTTCACCCAAACCTTCGGAGAAGATATTGTTATCGTAGCTGGGCAAACTTACCATTCCCAGCATAGCCCCGCTACGAGGGTCCATTGCCAGTGCGACACCGTGCGGCGCGCCCGTCTCTTCCAACTGGCGGGCGAGGGCATCTTGCATGACTTGCTGCAAACGGATGTCCAGACTCAGATTGAGATTCAGCCCAGGCCCCGGTTCGCGGACGACGTTGACAGTGCGACTCTCCCGACCCAGGATATCCACTTCAACGAGTCGTTTGCCCGGCAGGCCGCGCAAAGAATCCTGGTAGGTATACTCCAAACCGTTCAGGCCCACCGGTTCGTTCGGGTCTTCATATCCGCGATTCTTGTATTTGTCTGCGGCCAGTTTGGGAATCGGTCCTAAAAAGCCCAACACATGGCCCGCCAGATCCCGGTAGGGATATTCGCGCACGGGTTGCTGGAGCACATGGACGCCGCGCAGCTGGTAAGTCTCTTCCGCCACTTGGAACGCTTGCTCTCGGTCCACCAGATCGAGGACCGAGATTGGTCTATATGAACTTCCCTGTGTCCCGATCGCCACAGCCCGCTCCAGCAAGGCGAGCAGTCCGCCGACGGGAAGCGGTATAGCGAGGTCCGGAATCAGTGTAGGTACTTCCTCCAGAATCTCGCGTCCATCCTCATCCTGTTTCAGGATTTCGAGATTAACTTGCCGGAAGGAAAGGTCAATCCCTGCGGATTCGACAGTATTCTTGAAGTCTTCGCGCCCCAAGTGCAGAAACATTACTTCGGCAATACGTATCGCCATCTCCTCTTCCGAATCTGCCTCCAGGACTGCCAGCAGCCGTTCAAGCGCAATGCGTTGTTCATCGATCTCGGTAGCAATGTCATCGGGAGGCAGGTCGGCTGGAACAACGGCGATGACAAAACTTGGACGATTGCGGGCCAGGATTTCGCCGTTTCGATCGTAAATTACACCGCGCGGCGCGTAAGTATCGATCTCTCTCAAGCGGTTGACAGCGGCCTGTTCCTGATAGGAGTCGCCGCTCACGATCTGCAGCGAGTACAAGCGCATGCAGAAAACCAGAAAGGTTGCCGCCAGTGTCAGGCGGACAATTATAGATGTGGAGGTAGCTGTCCGTGCTGCCCGTTCGTTCATTGTTGTCTTCAGTAATCAGTTCTAATTCTACAAGGGCCTGCCGGCCTCTAACACGAAGTGACTATGGAAATCTCGCTTGCTCGGGCAAACGATTCAGTATCGGTGTAGCCAGGAACATAACGGCACCATTGTAAAGAATGACCGGCCCAATCAGATTTGCCACCAACGGGCCAGGGAGGAACCGGTGGCCGACTCCTATCAGGATGGCCACGTAGATCAACGAGAAGACCAGGCTGCCTGACAGAGCCGCGATGGATGGCACAAAAAAATTGCGGCGGAAGATCGCGTTATGACCAATTCCAGTCAACAGAGCGGTTGCCATCAGGGCCAAACTGGATGCGCCCATCGCGCCGCCGCTGAGGACGTCCATCCACAGTCCGCCGACAAATCCCCACATGACCGCGCTGCGCCCGCCCGAGACCAACGATCTGGCAATTACCAGCAACACAATGAGATCCGGGTAGACGCCTCGCACTGCCAACTTTGGGACGACAACCACCTGAACAATGGCTGCCGCGCCCAGGATTGGAAGCATCAGCCAGGTAGAGCCCCAGCCGCGGGTGCCGAATGACGAGGAGAAAGGGAGCCCGGCGCCCTCCTCACCTGTAGCGGAAGACTTTGAGAAAGTGGCTCTATTCCCCCTCTCTTGGGAGAATCCCCTTGGTCCCAGTCGACTTCCTTCACTCGTCAAAGGACTCTCCTGGCTCGGCCGGCAGTGTATCGAGTTGCGGCACAAACTCGGTGGGGTCGAAGTTGGTGATGACCATCACGAACTCGAGCCGACCAAAATTTACAGTCGGGCGCACGACGGCCTCTTGAAAGACGTTGACGTCCCGTTGCCAAACCTCCACTACCTGCCCAATTGGGATCCCTTTCGGGAATCTGCCGCCCATTCCGGAGGTGAGCACCACCTCCCCGACCCCTATTTCCGTACCTTGGGGAATGAAGCCAATCACCGGGTGCGAGCCGGGCGTGCCGTTGATGACCCCTGTCAGGCGGCTAGCCTGCAAGATGCCGTTGACTGTGCTGGATGAGTCTGTGATGAGCAGAACTTTGGAGGTTGTGGGCGTTACGTAGTTGATTCGCCCCACCAGCCCCTGCTCATTCACCACCGGCATCCCAACTCTGATACCGTGCCGCGAACCGAGATCGATCATCGCAAAACTCAGGAAGTTAGTGGAGTTTTGACCGATAACGCGGGCGATGATCTGCCCACCCTGCATTTCGAAGCTGGGTCTGGTCTCGGCGAATGCCAAGAGTTCGCGCAGGCGTTGATTTTCCCGCTCCACTTCCTGAAGCCGCAGGTTTTCAACACTCAGGCTCTGGGTTATACGTTCTAATTCGGTTACCCGCCGCTGGAGGGAGCGATAGTTTCGCAGGTTGGTCAGGGACCGGGATAGACGATTGGTCAGGGTGGTCAAACCGGACTGGCCCGGTGCTGTCACCAGAGTAACCAGTCCTTCCACGGTCCCCAAGCGGCCAGTCTGTTGCAGCGCCAACAAAAGGACAGCCGTCAGGGCAAGGATGACAAGTTTGAGCCCGAAGTTGACACCGCCCCAGCCGCGTTGATCACTGTTACGCATAGGCGTCTCATTACTAGAGAATCAGGGGCCACACGGGATGGGCCTGCCCGAGCCAGGAACTATCGAATGGTGCTCTTTCGTTGCATAGTTGTCAGGGTTTCAGCGTAGTGCTCCGGTTTTTCCAGGATCATGCCCGTACCGAGCACGACCGAAGAGAGAGGATTATCGGCAACATAAACGTGCATACGATTTTCGTCCTGAATACGCTGGGCCAACCCTTGCAGAAGCGCGCCCCCTCCTGCCAGCACGATGCCGTGTTCCATCAAGTCTGCTACGAGCTCGGGCGGCGTTTCATCCAAGGTATCTTTGACCGCATCGACAATTACTTCCACGGAGCCGGTAAGCGCCTCTCTGATTTCTACCGAGCTGATTTCAATTGCCTCAGGCAGGCCGGTGATCAGATTCCGTCCTCGGATGATCATCGTCCGCTCATGTTCAAGCGGGTACGCGGAGCCAATCTCAATTTTGACACGCTCAGCCATGCGTTCGCCAATCAGCAAATTGTACTTCTGCCGACTGTAGTTGATTATGTCTTCATTCATCTCGTCACCGGCAACCCTGATTGAACGAGATACGACAATCCCACCCATGGAGATCACCGCTACTTCGGTCGTTCCACCGCCGATGTCAACGATCATCGAGCCGACCGACTCTGTCACCGGTAGCCCCGCGCCGATAGCAGCTGCCATTGGCTCTTCGACAAGGCCGGCCTCACGCGCGCCCGCGCTGACGGTTGCATCCCGTACAGCACGTTTTTCCACTTCGGTCACACCGGAAGGGATGCCGATCACGACTCTTGGGCGGGCAGTGCCAAAGGCCCGGTTGCCGTGAACCTTGCCGATAAAGGCATGGATCATCTCTTCCGTCATCTTGAAATCCGAGATTACGCCGTCCTGCAGAGGGCGCACGGCCACGATATGGGATGGCGTCCGTCCAACCATCTCCTTGGCCTCCTGCCCGATTGCCTTGACCGAATTGCGCCGTTTCGACGACTTATCGATGGCAACTACCGACGGTTCGTCAATGATGACCCCTCGGCCTTTCACATGAACCAGGGTATTCGCTGTGCCCAGGTCTATGCCAATATCGAGTGAAAAAAGCCCCAACAACCAGTCTAACGGGTTCGCCACTCTGGGGACATCTCCATTTCCTGCCTTAATTGATCGACTGTGTGCGGCCGGCCCACCCACCGCTAATTTGAAGAACCTTTAACGATATCAGTATACCATAGCCCCAAAGGACACAAAATAAGAATAGCTGGACTTTTGTTGCCATTTCGTTGATCCATCTTGCGTAAGATCGCCGCCCTCCGCTATGCTTATGCTGCGTTCGCGACTGCAGTCGCTATCGTGATTATTCAGAGTTGGCTGTATTGAAAACACAGGAAACTGAGCCGGCAAATGTCGAGACAGAGAGCGGACTCTCCTGTCCAGTCACCGCCACAGAGACAGACTCCAGAGGACAGAGGGCGCTTCGCTGGCGGCCAAAGCCGGTGCGCCGGAAACTTGCTGTCGGAAAATGATCTGCGTTTGTTCGACCTTCTAAGTCAAGCGCGGGCGCGCGACGGTCTCTTCCACGCGCCGACGCGGGATAGCGACTCACCGGCAACGGTTATTGTTGCGGTAAGCGGCGGCGCCGACAGTACCGCCCTTCTGCATCTGCTTACGCGCATGCGCGCCGCCTGGTCTCTGAAGCTGGTAGTCGCCCATCTTGATCACAATCTTCGCCCTTCATCGGCCGAAGACGCCACCTTTGTGGCTGAAATGGCAGAAAACTGGGGCCTGCCCATGGAGACCGACAGATTGCCGCCCGAGGCGCTTACCCAAGAGGGCAACGTGGAGGCAAACGCCCGCCATTGGCGTTACCGTTTTCTGGCGCGGGTGGCGGTCGACTATCAGGTTGATGGCAACCCGGTGGATGTTGCTGTGGCCCACACTGCTAATGACCAGGCTGAGACCGTGCTGATGAACCTGATTCGAGGCAGCGGCCTGCATGGGCTGGTTGGGATGCAGGCGGCGCGGCCGCTGACCATGCACGACCGGGTTGTTCCCAGTGTGAGGGTTGTCCGCCCACTGCTGAACGTCTCTCGTTCTGAGATTATGCAATACCTGACGGAGCACAATATCCCTTTTCGTGAAGACCCTACGAACCAGGACCGGACCTTTGTGCGCAATCGAGTGCGGCACGAGATTATTCCTCTTCTGAGGGAGATCAACCCGCAGATTGTCGCGTCCCTTTGCCGGACCGCTGAAGTACTGAACGCCGAGGTGAAACGGACTGACAGCTTCACTCAGCTGGCGGTGGATTCGACACAAAAGGTTAGCGAGAAAGAGGCAACGGACCAGCATTCTCAGTTCCCGCCACCGACGTCTGAAGTCCGTTTGTCTGCTGAATCGGAGCGGCAGGTCTTCGACCTGTTCGCCTTTCGCCGGCTTGACGTGGCCGACCAGCGGATGGTGTTGCGCGCGGCCCTGCCAGCCCTGGGACGCCCTCTTACCGACCTCGGCTTCGACAACGTAGAACGCCTGCGACGGACACTCTGCGAAGAAGACCGCGCGGGCGGCCCGTTCAGCTGGGTGGCTGACGTGATGTTGACACGGACGCACGACGCGTTCAGCCTGCATCAAAGGAACGCGGCGCCGCTTCTTCCGGACCACCCTTATCTGGACGGCAGGTGGCGCGCCCGCTATCCGACCCGTGAGCTTCCGGTACCTGGAGAGATCGCCGTTGACGGCTGGACTTTGCGGAGCGAGACATTGGATATAAACGAACTGCCGTACGACTGGGCAGCCAAAACCAGAGAGTTGCCGGTGCCGCGACATCGGACCGGCAGACGTCAGCCCTCTGCCTGGGAGGTTTACATCGACGCAGAAAGTGTAACGCGACTCCAACTGAGCGCGCCTTGCGCCGGCCAGCGGTTTGAGCCGCTTGGGATGCGTGGACATGGCAAAGCCCTGGCTGATTTTTTCACTGATCGCAAAGTGCCCCGCTTCCTGCGCCGCGGCTGGCCACTCCTCCTCGACAGGGGATGTGTGGTTTGGGTAGGGGGGCACCAGATCGCTCACAGCGTGCGCATTACACGCGGCACCCGCAGGGTTAATCACCTCTACTGGGAGGAGGCTCGCCGATGAGCGTACGTCCGCTTGTGTTGTGGGTAACTCGCCAGGAGGAAACTGTGATGCGCTTCACGCGGCGCGATCAGGAGCTGGCCACCGGTGTATTGACAGATCCGAACGGCACGGTCCCTTTTACCTTCGACCGCAGTGCCCGACGGTTGCATCTGAATGACCGCGACATCTATTTGGACGAGTATGGTTGGGAAGTTGATGAGCAAGGGAAAATCGTCTTCCAGTCGCGCCGCACTGACTGAATCACCTGCTGGACGCGAGCCACAGAGGACAGGGGTGTTTTGAGCGCATCTTTACAGCACTTTTTCGAATGTTTGCAGGAGAATCTGGCCGCGCCGCTCCCTGGCCGTCCAGCGCAAGCGCTGATGGCGCCGCTGCCCCGCCCGGGCTGGCACCCCAACGATAGAGCGGAGGAGCCGGCCCGCCGAAGCGGTGTATTGGTCCTCCTGTACAGCGTTCATGAGCAGCTGCATGTTCCGCTCATCCTGCGCCCCACCTATGACGGCGCGCACAGCGGCCAGGTCGCCTTTCCCGGCGGCGGCAGCGAAGCGGGTGATGCTGATTTGACGGAGACTGCGCTGCGCGAGGCCCACGAGGAGTTGGGAATTGCGCCAGAAAATGTTCAGGTTCTCGGCGCGCTCACCCACCTTTACATTCAACCAAGCAACTATGATGTCTACCCAACCGTAGGGCGGCTGACGACCAGGACCGCTTTCCGGCCCGACCCCCACGAAGTTGCTCAACTGCTTGAGGTGCCGCTGGCGACGCTGCTCGATCCTGCCCATCGCAGACAGGAACAGTGGCAACTCGGGGATCGAACTGCGTTGGTGCCCTTTTTCGCCATTCAGGAACAGACCATCTGGGGAGCGACTGCGATGATCCTAAGCGAACTGCTCGCCGTTATTCACAAATGCCCGCCGAGCGGCTGAGGATTTGGGTAGCAATTAAGGCAAATGATACGATCCAAGCCCATTCGGAGCGAACGGCCCCGCTTCTGTGGGTACCGACACAAGCTCCGAAGATGCCATTCGTCCATCGCTGAGACAGCAATACAGGAGAAGGTGCCGTGACAGAGGAGAATGACGTGCCGTGCTTGGAGGGGCCATTTAGTCAAGATGTGGAAAGTGTACTGATCTCGGCCGATGAGATTCAGGACCGAGTCCGAGGCTTGGGCCGCAGAATTGATGAACATTTCGCAGGCAAGGATCTTCTGCTGATCGCTGTCCTCAAGGGCAGCGTTATCTTTCTGGCCGACCTTATGCGTGCGATTTCGATTCCGCACGAAGTCGATTTTCTTGCTACCAGCAGTTACGGCGTTTCTACGAGAAGCAGCGGTATTGTTCGAATCCTCAAAGACCTGAATGAACCGATCGAGGGCCGCCATGTCCTCCTTGTCGAGGACATTATCGACAGCGGGCATACGCTCGCCTATCTGTCCCGCTTGTTTCGGGCGCGTAATCCTGCCAGCCTTGAAATCGTTACACTTCTCGACAAACCCTCGCGCCGAGAGGTTGATATCGACGTCTTCTGGACCGGCTTTTCGGTGCCAAACGAGTTTGTCATAGGTTACGGGCTGGACTTCAATCAGAGATACCGCAACCTCCCTTTCATCGGCGTGCTCAAGCCCGAAGTCTACGAGTCCATTTCCTGATCCGTTGTCCATTCAGCAATACGTTTAATCGCCAGGTCTGCCGCAATCTTCATATGTAAGATTCCGGTGCCCGGGTAATTCAAGTTGGCATTCATATCGGCAATCCATTTCGGAGCCGAGAGAAGGCCTTCAGAGTGAGCGCACCGCAAACATGGTCCTGGCGAAATATTGAGATGCGAAAGCGGATATGTTTTTGCAGTTTCTGAAGTCGACGAAACCAGAATTTCTCGATCGATTGCCGCGGCAGAGAGTATTTTACAGCCTGTTGCTGGCATGTCTCTTGTGGCTGGCTCTGCAAGTTGTTATGCAGACACAGCAGGTTGCCGCGCAGTCACCGGGCGATACATATGTCGTCAAAACGGGTGACACGTTGGCGTCGATCGCGGCCAATCTTGGCATCCCACTGGAGCTGTTGGTTACCGCCAATCAACTCACTGACGTGGATGCGCTTGATGTGGGGCAGGTGCTTCAACTTCCCCGCGGCGCGACCCGCAGCGCCTTGGTCGCAAGGCCAGGTGACACAATCAGCGCTATCGCACTGCGCGAGGGCCTGTCGGTTCCCCGGTTGGCGATCCTTAATCACACGACACCAAGCGCTCGCCTCTTCCCGGGACAACAGATACGGCTCTTACCCAACACGCCAGCCGCGCCGACCCGCTTTGGCTCGATGAAGGTGATCAGTGTTCCTTTAGTTGTGGTCCAGGGACAGGCCGGTTGGGTTGAAGCTGTAGTGGACCGTCCTCTTGCCCTCGAAGCAGGTTGGAACGGCGCGCCTTTGGGCATCCGGCCACTGGCAATCCTGAAAGAAGGGGAGGCAGGCGAGGAGGTTACAGTGTGGGGTGGATACGTCCCGACTGCGGCCTCAATGGAACCGGGTGTATACCCGGTTAGCCTGAGCTATCGGGCCGCGAACGGGGTAAAGGTCACCCGTTCTTTCCCCGTTTTCGTGCAGGAACAGGGCTTTCCCGTTCAGGAGATCACTCTGCCACCGGATAAAAACGCACTGATTGAGCAGGAGGTTTCACAGGATGAGCTTGACTACCTTGCACCGGTGTGGACGCGAACTGCCACACCGATTCAGTGGCGTGGGCCCTTCGAACTTCCGCTATCGGTGACCGCTCCTACCACGAGTGCATATGGCGTCAGGCGCAATTACAATTCCTCGCAATACTTTTCTTTTCACACAGGGCAGGATTTTGCTGCGCCGGGAGGCAGCCTAGTCCATGCGCCTGGGGACGGAATTGTCGCACTTGCCGAACCGTTGACAGTGCGCGGCATCAGCGTCATCCTCGACCACGGTGCGGGTTTGTTCACAGGGTACTGGCACTTGCAAGAGGCGCTCGTGACACCCGGGGAGACGGTGCGGGCTGGGGATCCGATCGGGCTGGTCGGTACCACCGGTCGTAGTACGGGCGAGCACCTCCACTGGGAACTACGAATCTACGGGATTGCCGTGGATCCGATGCCCTTTCTGACGCAGCCGCTGCTGGCAGTCACTTCTTCTGCTGAACAGGCCAGCGACCAGGGCACACGCACTGGCCAGTAAGACAGGGCTAGCCTTAGCCGCAGGGGACCCAAGCGCCATCTGTCCGAGGCAGCCGCAGAGAAGGTGTCCGCGATTCCGTTTTGACGTCGTCCTGCCGCCAGAAATACAAAAGAAAAAGCGCCGACTGTGCGGTCGGCGCTCTCGTAGGCTCGTCAGGAAAAAATCTACTCTTCTTCTTCCTCTTCGTCTCGTCCTCTGCCAATGACCTCGGGCTCGACGTCGGTCTCCAACAACTCGTCTTCTTCCAACTCCTCCTCCTCGCTGATCGCGGCACGGGAGAGAATCAGGCTGCAGATCGGCTCATCGGTATCGGATATGTAGGAGACGCCAGGGATGATTGGCAGGTCTGCGACCGTGATCGGCGGGCTTTCGGGAGTCTCCAGACGAGATACATCGATTTCAATTTGAGCGGGAATGTCGGCGGGCAGTGCTTCGATTTCAACACTATCCATCGACTGTACCATCACAAGGTCGGCATCGACGACGATGGCACCCACCATCAGAAGCGGCACGCTAACTTGCTGCGTTTCCGACATGTTGACGGTATAAAAGTCGGCATGCAGCAGATTGTGCCGAACCGGATGACGTTGGACTTCACGCACGAGGATATTGTAGTCTTCCCCCTCCAGATCGAGTCTAACAAGCTGGGAATTACCGCCTTCGCGCAGCACCTTTTCAAACTCGGGGCCATCGACCTGGGCGTTTCGCGGTGTGGCCCCACCGCCGTATACCACAACCGGAACAATTCCTTCCGGACGAAGCCGCTTTACTCTGCGGCCGGTAATACTGCGGGACTTTGCATTCAATGTAAGTGTTGACATCTTGTTATGACTCTCTTCTCTTTAAGACTGTGAAGGCTTTTTGCCAACCTGCTAGGCTTGGGTTTCCACGATCGGTAGAACAGCTTCAGCGGCCAATCTCAATCGTTGGCGTTCGTTAAGGAAAGCGGCCGCGGCCGCCAAATTCAAATTTCAAGACTGTTCATGTTCTCGTCGGCCTCGACTGCGCGTGGCCAGCCTTCGCAATACCATCACGACCAAGCCAAATCCTGCTCCCATCGCCAGTGCGGATAACGGAGAAAGAGTGGTCTTAACGTCTCCCTCCACTTTGCCGGCCACCACCAGCCAGGTGCACAGCTCCTTTGCTTTGACCCGACCAGAAACCAGAATACCGACGTCGCCTGAGTGGATAGTAGTTTCCTCGCTGACAGCGAAACCGATGGGGGCATCACGCATTTCGAGCGATTTTGTCTGCACGAACCCTGCCGCAGATTCGGTCATGTTAACTGCCTGTGCATCGACCGAGCGGGCCGCGGATTCGGACATGGAAACATGCCCTCCCTGCACCGAGGAGACGGCGGAGTCTTTCACGTTTACGCGCTCCCCCTCCAGATCGGCACTCAGATCGGCTGCTGCTTCTTCCAAAGGGTTGGCGTCCGGCTTCTCTTCAGCCATGTCAGTCTCCATTTTCGGCATCATTCCAAGGCAAAGCGCACAGAGCCCCTATTATAGCCAGCGTAAAAATTTCTGTCAAAAATCGGGCTGTGCTGGGTTCCTTCAGAAGCGGGGAGAGCCCTAGGCGGCTCTGATGAAATTCGGCTTCGAACCGTAAGCTCCACGCCTGAAAAACTGAAGAAACCGGGCTGTGCAGTTTGAACCAGAATCGATGAAAAGACTTTGCGGGACCTGGCGGCATCGTTCTCCATTGGCTTGAAGAAACGATGCGCCTTCGGTCCCGCCTTGGATCGTCGTCGAGGGCAAGTTGCTGGACTCTTCTGCTCGCCTTATCGAAGTTCGTAGGTTATCTGCAACTGCATCGTCAGATTCAGTTCGCCTGGGCTGACAGGACCTGCGCCGCCACCCATCTCGGCCATCGCCATCCTTGAGAAATTGCCGCCAAAAAAGCCTCCACCCTGGCCGATAATCTCACTGATTCCCGTCACTTCACCAACGCTTACGCCAATAATTCCCGCCAACTCTTCAGCCTTGCCATAGGCGTCGGCGACTGCATCCGCTCGTGCCTCGGACTCAACCGAAGCGGGGTCTGCCAGACTGAAATCGACACCATAGATATTGTTTGCACCGGCGTCAATTGCCGCGTCCAGGACATCGCCAATGCTCTCCAGATCACGAATCGTAATGAACACCGTATTGCTCACACGGTAGCGGACGTCGTCGTCAGCCAGCAAGCCGCCAGGGCCAAACCGTTCTGCGAAGATGCTGTAGTGCTGGGTTTGGATGTCCAACTCATTGATGCTCTGCGACAACAACGCCGCCTGGACTTCATCCATAATGGATTGGGCGGCAACGCTGGCTTCTCTAACCGTTGGCCGCACTACCTCGACGCCGATCGACGCGGTGGCGATGTCAGGTTCAATTGTGACAATGCCTTCTCCTACCACTGTCACCGAATGCGAGCTCGTCGCGGTGAGGCTTTCCTCGCGGGCCATTGCCGCCGGCGTTGGCGAGGCTGTATTTGCTATAAAAACAGCGAATAGGAGCAATGCCATCGTCGCGACCAGGCCTATAGTCGTATTTGCCGAAAATTTGCTTTTCATCTGGCGGTTCTCCCTTGCTAAATCAGTGACCTATGACACCATAGGCACTCCCTCTGCTGAAAGTATGACGACACTGCCCCCGAAAGAGTTGCATTTTTGCTGAAACTGACCTCTCACTTGTGTTCTCAGGATTCTCTGCACGTGTGTTAGGATCATCGGAATCATGCCTCCGCGACTGTTCAAGTCTCCCCGCTTTCTGGTGCTGTTGGCCCTGCTATTCCTGTTGGGGGCAGCGGCATGGTTGGCTTCGTCCGGCGACGAGGCCGGGCCCCCGACCCCTCCAACCGTCGTCGATAGCCTCACCGGCAAAGCAGTCGCCTCGATGGACAGCCCCGTCTTTGCCTTTGAACCGGGCTGGCAGATCTCTGCCAGCGGCGCCGACACGACTGAGCCGGACCAACCGTGGACGCAGCCGTCCGGGCGCATGGCCTTTCAATACCGCGGTAGCGAACTCGCGCTGCAGTTGGCGTTGGGCGACTATTGGGGATACATATTCGTAACAGTGGACGGGCGCCCCGCCAACCGTTTACCGGTCTTGCCGGGCAATCACGACAGCCTCGGCCAACCCAGCGGATACAAGCCTCTATTTGCTCCCGAAAAACAGAGCGCGGCGGGCTCCGCATCCGAGTGGATAGTAGTCCATCGCGCCGCGAGTGCAGGCCCGCATGAAGTCACGGTCGAAGTTTGGCGCGGTTGGGGCCAGACAGTCTTACGGGCTGTCGCGGTGGACGCGCTGCCCGCGGGCCCTCGCCCACTGTGGCCCGCCGTCTTACTGGCCCTGATTGGTGTTTGGTTGGCTGCAGCCGCCTTGGTGACGGTCCTTGGGGCTACTTCAGCGTCGAATTACCGGTCTTCTGAACCCTCCTCGCCGGCCGCGCCCGCACGATCGGGAAGGCAGAGTTTCCAGTTCCTGGATATGTGGGCGCGCCTTATTCCCACTCGCTTGCAGACGCTGCCATGGCTTCACGCTGTCGGCCTTGCCATCGCCGGCGCCGCGATGGTTGGAACAGGGACACTTGCCAATAGTTGGCTGCTCACCGACGTCGGCCTGGTCCTGCTAGGCCTCGCCGGTCTGCAATGGCCAGTTCTTTGGACCGGCGCCCTTCTGTTTGCGCTGCCTCTTTATCTGTACCCGCTGCCTGTTCTGCCGGGCAGGGCACTAAATCTGATCGAAATCGGTGTTTACGGCGGCTTGGCGCTCATCGCGGCGCGAAGAATTCTGCTGCAGCGCCTGCCGCATGCATCAGAATCAAAACAGGTGGCAACAGACTCCCGCCACCTCCTCCTTTTCCTCCTTGTCTCCGTTGCCCTTGTCGCCGCCTTCGCAGCCGAGCAACGCGGCGTAGCGCTGCGTGAATGGCGCACGGTCTTCCTCAGCGCCGCCTTTTTTGCACTGCTGTTACACGAAACTTTGCGCAAGGCTGCCGACCCCAAGGCTGCCCGTACAGTTCTCGCTCTCGCCTGGCTGGCCGGCGGCGCGTTCGTAGCCTGTACCGGACTCTGGCAGTATGTCACAGAGCAGAACGTCATTCAGGCCGAAGGCGTAAACAGAGTGCGGGCTTTTTTCGGCTCACCCAACAATCTTGGCCTCTACCTGGAACGCACCGCGGCGGTGGGTGTGGCGCTGGCTGTTTTTGGCGGCAGATGGGGTGTGAGGGAGGGAATCGGTAGAACCGGGGAGGGGCAAACGAGGTTTCCTTTCTTCGCTTCATGGCAGAGAGCCCCGTTGGCCGCCCGCTGCGCACTGCTTCTTACAATCCCCCAACTGATAGCGCTCCTGCTGACTTTCAGCAAGGGGGCAATCTTCCTCGGCCTGCCGGCAATGTTGGTTGCTCTTGCAGTGGCTGGGCGGCTCCTGCTCGCCGCGCCGGGCAGTCGGTTGCCAGCTCGGTGGGGATGGTGGTTAGCGGCAGTTGCGGCAGCCATGGTTTTGGGCCTGACACCATTTCTGGGCACAGAACGTTTTCGCAGTCTCCTGGACTTGCGGCCGGAGGGCACTGCTGGCATTCGCCTCAGTCTGTGGCGTAGTAGCGTGCAGATGGCCCTTGATCATCTTTGGCTGGGCGTTGGTCCGGACAACTTCCTGTACAGCTATCGCAGCGGCTATATCCTGCCCGCGGCCTGGCGCGATCCCAGCCTCAACCATCCTCACAACTTCGTTTTGGACTGGTGGACGCGTCTCGGCCTGCCGGGTCTTGCGTTGGCGGCAGCCTGGCTGGCAATGGGGCTCCGCTCGCTGTGGCGGGATGCTACCGCTGATCCACTCGCCGTCGGCGCGCTGGGCGCGGTCGCCGCCGCTCTGGGACACGGCCTGATAGACGCCTCCTACGCTCTGCCGGACTTGATGCTAATATGGGTCTTTCTGCTACATCTGTTTGCGCTGCCGAGCGTAAAGAAGTGAATGGCCGGTCCCGTTAACTCCGATACATCCGCAAGGTGGTTGCATGTGCCAGCAGAAGGGGGTGGGCGAGACTGTTTCACAGCCCGCGCAGACGGTGCAGGCACCAGTGATATGTGTGGTTGTCCGAAACTTTACAGTCGCTGAACCGCAGGCTGTAGAAAGTGTAGTAGAGGTCAATGTGTTGCCAGCTTCGGGCACCGTATCTCCGGTCGACCTCCTTTCGCAGGAAACTGAAGTCCGCCTCCGAGACAAAATCATAGATCCGGCAGAAGTAGTACGCGCCCGCCAGATCTATTAGCGGGTCGCCGATCAGCGTCAAAGGGCTGAAATCGACCACCGCTGTCAGGATTCCGCGTTCGTCACTGAGAACGTTGCCCAAAAAAAAGTCCCCATGCACCAGGCATTTGGGCGGCCGGGCAGGCAGTTCTCCAAGCTGGCAGTAGAACGCATCTACGATCCGGTCCACTTCTGGCAGGTCTTCTTGCAGATCGGCGTAGGAGTGCGCCAGGGTTGCTTCAATACGCGCCTGTAGGTATCCCGGCCATGTATCGGCGGTAATCTCCTCCCACACGTTTAGAGGTTCACCATAGAGGTACTGAGGAAGCTGGACCGCATGCAACTGAGGAAGCGCATCCAGGAGGGAAGTCAGCGCGCTTCGCCGCTCGCGGCTTGTCAGGCGAGGAAAGACCTGCGCCATATCCTGTCCCGGAAGCCGTCGCTCGACGTGAAAATGCACATCGTCGACAGCGCCGTATTCATAAATGAGAGGAACTGCAAAGGGGAAGGAGTATCGATGCAGCCGCTCCGAAAATCTTTGCAGCCGCGGGAGATAGCCTTGTTCCTGCGGGCCGTTGTGGATTTTCAGAACGCGTCCGCCGCCAATGTCATAGAGGGAGGAGGTCATTCCCCGGCCCACCAGATCGGCGCTTTCGATTTGCAGATGGCGCAAGACTACCGCCAACCGCTCCCACGCGCCCGTCATGGCAGAATCTCAGCGACATGCTCTGCCAGGATGACGCTGTTCATTTCGCCGGACCAGACGCCGCGGATGATGCCTTCAGCATCGATAAAATAGGTTAGAGGCAGCGCCTGGACATTGTAGCGCAGCCCCACCTGCTGGGACGTGTCCAGGACTATCGCGAAGTCGGACGCGCCAGCCCGCCCCGCTGTCGAGTCTGCATTTCCCGCCGACTCGACCCCGACTTCATCCAGAAAGCGCTCGACAACGTCCGCACGCTCCCCTTGATTCACGCCGATGAACAGAACACATTCAGCGTCAGAGCCAGCCGCGCTCCCATTGTTCCCGCCCGCTTCGGTCATCCCGCCCTGTGCCATGCACGCGCCATGGCGCGCCGCGGCAGCCTGCAGTGCGGGGAATTCCCGTCGGCAAGGGCCACACCAGGTCGCCCAGAAGTTCAGAACAACCGCTTTTCCTCTCGCGGCCGAAAGCGTGAAGGATTCCTCTGTTTCCCCGCCCGCATTTAGGAGCGGCAACGTGAAATCCGGGGCCGGATGGTACAACGCCGGCCGCGGCGTGTCAAATGTCGATTGGTCGATGGAGGGCCGGCTGATCCACATCCACCCTGCGCCGAACAGAAGTATCAAGGGTATTGCCGCGTGCCAGCGGTTAATCAACGGCCGTTTTACTCCCATTCACTGTGAAAGATGCCCTCTCGGTCCGTGCGTTCGTAGGTGTGGGCACCGAAAAAGTCGCGCTGTGCTTGGATCAGATTGGCCGGCAAACGCGCGCTGCGATAGCTGTCATAGTAGGCCAGGCTGGCGCTGAACGCCGGCGTAGGGATGCCGCGCGCCACCGCCAGCTGGATGACCTTACGCCACGAAGGCAGCCTCTGCGTCACCGCTGCCCGAAACTGGTCGTCAAGCAGAAGGTTTGTCAGGCCGGGATTGCGTGCGTATGCATCGGTTATCCGGTTAAGGAAGCGGGCTCTGATTATGCAGCCGGAGCGCCACAGCGCTGCAATCTCTCCCAAGTGCAGACCGTAACCGTAATCTTCGCTTGCCTGCCGTAACAGCGCCATCCCCTGCGCATATGCGCTGATTTTGCTGGCGTACAACGCGTCGCGGGTGGCGTCGATAAGCTCCTGGCGGTCGCCGTCATAGGGTTGCGCATCCGGGCCGGGCAGTTGCGCAGAAGCCGCTACCCGCTCCTCTTTCAGCGCCGAAATGATGCGGCCGGTTACCGCGCTGTTGATCGTCGGAATTGGTGCGCCCACATCCATCGCGTTCTGGCTGGTCCATTTGCCGGTGCCCTTCTGTTGCGCTTTGTCCAACACCATGTTCACCAGCGCGCTGCCGCTCTCATCATCCATCCTGCGGAAAATCCTGCTGGTGATTTCAATCAGGAAGCTGTCCAGCTCGCCCTCGTTCCACTCGGCAAACACGTCGGCCAACTCACTGGCGTCGAGCCCCAGAACCTGTTGCAAAATGTCGTACGCTTCGGCAATGAGCTGCATATCGCCGTATTCGATTCCGTTGTGCACCATTTTCACATAGTGGCCCGCGCCGCCGCTTCCGATATAGCTGACACAGGGCTCGCCGTCCTCTTCGGCCTTGGCCGAGATTGCCCGCAGCATCGGCCCGACCGCTTCCCAGCCCTCTGCAGCGCCGCCGGGCATTATTGACGGGCCCCAGAGCGCGCCTTCCTCTCCCCCGCTGACGCCGACACCCATGTAAACCAGCCCCTTTGCGGTCAGTGCCTGGCTGCGGCGTTCGGTGTCGGGAAAGTAACTGTTACCGCCGTCCATCACGATATCGCCTTCGTCCAGCAGAGGGACAAGAGCGTCGAGCACGGCATCGACCGGCCGGCCGGCCTGCACCATCAACAGCACGCGCCGCGGCCGCGCCAGATTTGCCACCATTTCCTCCAGTGTCACCGCGGGGATCAGATTCTTGCCGCCATGATCGGCCACGAAATCGGTCATTTTGGAAGTGGTGCGATTGTGAACAACGACATTGTAGCCGTTGCGTTCAAGGTTAAGCACCAGATTCTGACCCATCACGGCCAGGCCGGAAACGGCAATATCCCCGCTTGGGGCTGTGGCATCACCCATAATTTCTCTCCTTTTGACAGTACGCTCTTTTTCTATGCAAATACTTGCATAGTATAGCAGACCGCAGCCGAATCCGAGCATTTTTTCGTCACGCTAAAGGATTGTTTTCCGTGGTCTCGGACCCACGATAGACGGCCCGGAAACAACAGAAATTCATCAGTAGTGGTACGGCGTCCGCGGCTGACATTCTTTGCTTTGCCCCTTCCTCTGTGATAGCATACATTCCTAACAGAGAAGGGCTCCTTGACTGGCGAGCAGAAGGGTTTACTAGGCTGGGAAACTGGCCGACCGGGAAACACTTCGCATGGGTGGAGAGATACCACGGGGAAGAGGAGCCGCCGGGGAATAACTTCCCTTTGTGCACAGTCGATCGCCTGGGCTGGGGCAGTTGGGTTTTCTTCCGACTGCCTTTTTTGTTTCCCAAACACGTTTGCGTCCCAACAGGAGCCACTCCATGCCAAATCAGCGCGCACTGTTCTCCGTTTCCGACAAGACCGGCCTCGTCTCTTTTGCGAAAAAGCTTCACGACGCCGGCACCGAATTGGTCGCCAGCGGTGGTACCGCCGCCCAATTTGCCGACGCGGGTCTGCCCGTCGTGCCCGTGGAGGTTCTTACCGGCTTCCCGGAGCTCCTCGGCGGCCGCGTAAAGACACTGCATCCCGCAATTCACGGCGGAATTCTCGCCCGCCGTACAAAGGATCACCTCAAGGAACTGGCAGAGCACGGCTTACTGCCGATCGACCTGGTCGTAGTCAATCTCTACCCATTTCAGCAGACCGTTGCCGATCCTGACGTTTCACTCGCCGAAGCGGTCGAGCAGATCGACATCGGCGGCGTAGCCCTTTTGCGCGCCGCGGCCAAGAATTTCGAATCGGTGGCGGTCATTTGCGAGCCGGGCGACTATGACAGCGTTGCCCAGGCCGTAGCCAGTGGCGGGCTGGAATTCGAAACGCGCCGGGCGCTGGCGCTGAAGGCTTTCCGCCATACGGCCGCCTACGATGCAGCCATCTCCAACTTCCTTGCCGGCTGGCAGCCGGAGAAGGATGACGAGCCGCAGGGCACTGCCACATTGCCCGCGCAGGTACGATTGGACCTGGAACGCGTGCAGGTGATGCGCTACGGCGAGAACCCCCACCAGCAAGGTGCGTTATATCGCTACAGCAACGCCTCAGCCGCCTTCGAGCAGCTACACGGCCAGGAGATGAGTTATAACAACTGGCTCGATCTGGACGGCAGCTGGCAGGCGGCGCAGGACTTCGACGCGCCAACCGTCGCCATAATCAAGCACAGCAATCCCTGCGGCCTGGCCTCCGCCGAAACACTGGCGAATGCCTATGAAAATGCCCTCGCTTCCGACCCGGTAAGCGCGTTCGGCAGCATCATCTCCGTCAACCGAAGGCTGGACGGGGCGACCGCGGAACGGATGGCAAAGCTGTTTATTGAGATCGTCGCCGCGCCTTCCTACGACGATGAAGCGCTCGCGATTCTCCAGCGCAAGAAAAATCTACGCATTTTGCGCGCCGCCGGCACTGTGCCCAGCCAGCTCAGCATCCGCACCGTCTACGGCGGCGCCCTGGTACAGGAGCTGGACAACAGTCGCGATGACCTGGAGCCGGCCAACTGGCAGATCGTCACACGGAATCGCCCGGACGCGTCGCAGCTGGAGGATCTGGCCTTCGCCTGGCGCGTCTGCCGCCATGTCAAGAGCAACGCCATCGTATACGCAAAAGACCGGGCCACTGTTGGCGTTGGCGCCGGCCAAATGAGCCGAGTAGATTCTGTCATGCTCGCCGGTCATAAAGCGGGCGACAAGGCACGCGGCGCGGTCATGGCCTCGGACGCATTCTTTCCTTTCGCCGACGGCATCGAAGCCGCCGCCGCACACGGAGTTGCCGCTGTCGTTCAGCCTGGAGGCTCAATCCGGGATGAAGAAGTGATTGAGAGCTGCGATCGATTGGGCCTGGTGATGGCTCTTACCGGAACGCGGCACTTCCGGCACTAATCCAACGGCAAGACACAGTGTCTAGACCTGGCGGCCAGTACGCTCCAATTGCTGGCCGCCAGTTATGAGTAGGGGTCTACTCGAGCGTAGAGATGCCTATGCACATATTGATTACCGGTGGAGCCGGATTCATCGGCAGCCACCTTGCCGACGCCCTGCTCAGGCGGGGCGACTCCGTTTCCGTTCTCGACAATCTCAGCACAGGCTCGGTCGATAATATCCGACGCTTGCAGGAACATCCAGGATTCTCCTTCACGCACGGGGGGGTCGACGACGGTCCTGCGCTGGACCGGCTTGCCAGTCAAGCCGATGCGATTGTGCATCTTGCGGCCGCTGTCGGCGTCCAACTGATCCTGGAGCAACCCACCAAGACCATCGAAACCAACGTTTTGGGCACGCACGCTCTCCTGGGTGCGGCCCGGCGATACGGCTGCCAAACGCTGATAGCAAGCACCAGCGAAGTCTACGGCAAGAGCGAAGCCCTACCCTTTTCCGAGGACGGCGACCTGGTCCTCGGCCCCCCCGACCGGACCCGTTGGGTCTACGCCGCGACGAAACTGCTCGATGAATTCCTCGCCCTCGCTGCCCACAAGGAATCCGGGCTGCCGCTCACCATTATGCGTCTGTTCAATGTTGTTGGGCCGCGCCAGACCGGTCGTTTCGGAATGGTCCTGCCCCGCTTTGTAAATCAGGCCCTGCGCGGCCAACCCCTCACCGTCTACGGTGACGGCTCGCAGACCCGCTGTTTTTGCCATGTTTCCGATGTCGTGCGGGCGATGGTCGCACTACTGGATCAGACCACCAAGAGTGGACAGATTTACAACATCGGCAGCAACCATGAGGTAACGATACGCGAACTGGCCGAGTTTATCATTGACCGCGCCGATTCTACATCGTCGATCCGCTATCTTCCTTATGACGAGGCTTATTTGGCAGGATTCGAAGACTTGCGCCGACGTGTCCCGGACATATCAAAGATCGACGCTGAAATAGGATGGACGCCTACCTATTTGTTACCGAAAATTCTCGATGATATGATTGCTTATGAGAGGGAGAGTGCGACCTGATGTTGCTGATGCAGGCATGGAATGCAGCCTTTCAGTTTGGCAGTATTTGCGTGCCACCGAAGATGTTCGCGGTCCCTGTACGGCGGCGAGGCGTGTTTTTTGAAGAGGGCGTTGCGGGGGAGAGTTCCCCCGTACCAGGTTGGGCAGAAGGCCCTATCACCCGAAAACCAGGTGTGAGGGGAGAGGAGTGAGAAACACCTTCGCGCGCCTGGGCTCGGGGTCGCGAATGGCGGTCGCAGACAGGAACCCACAATCCACTTGTGTCTCTTTTGTGAAGAGTCGTGGTATCAAAAGGATCGACATAAGAATCAATGCCAAGTTTGCCGGCTAAACACTCGCCGGATCAAGGAATCAGTTCTAAGGAGAGAGTAATGAAAGAACGTTTAGTCAAAGGATTCTACGTACTAATCATCGTATCAGTTCTGGGAGCGCTGTCAGCAACCGCTGTTCTGGCGCAGGAAAGCAGTGACCCCCCTCCGGATGCCTCTATTGTGAATGACGAGGGCGGCGCAGTCAGAATATCGGGAAGCGTCACTTATACCTCTCCCTATTTCACGCTCGGTGTAGCGCAACCGCTGGTGATTCTCGAAGACCAGGCAGGATTCGTAGATCGCAACGAGCATTTTCTGATGCCGGTCGAATCCCAGACAATCGGCCAGATAACCTCAGATTTCTTTACATCTCCCTTCAAGTATTCGGTCGCCCTGCCGATTGAACCACAGGGTAGTTACCGCGACGTCGACAATGATGACACTGAAGACCAGGGAGTGCAGGTCTTTGCCATCGCGTACTGGGACAATACCTTTGGCGATCCCTTCCTGGAGGAGCGGGATCTGTATGGTGGAGGCTGGTCGACAGCCTACGCTTCGACCCGCATCAGCGATGAAATCGAGACGGAAAGGGAGATCGTCGGCGGCGTCTTCCTCGTCTACGCGCCAGATGACGAGCAGGGCTTCCCCTCCGGATTCGGCGAAGACGGGTTGCTATTTACCGATGATGATCCGATCGTGACCCTGCCTGAGGGGTACACGATAGTTAGCATGGACGCCGAGCCGTTCAGTTTTGACCGCTCCCGCAACCCGGTGGTTGACCTGATCGAACCGGAAGGCATTGCGCTGGTTGACTATTCCGAACAGACCTACACGGAGGCGTTCAACTCTCTGGTCGACCTGCTGAAAAAAGAGTATGCGTTTACGGAGTATAAAGGTATCGACTGGGAGGCGAAGCGGACAGAGTTCCTGCCCCGCTTTGAAGCTGCCACCACCGATGAGGATGTTCGAGACTACCAGCGGGCATTACGCGATTTTGGCTGGTCGATTCCCGACGGTCATGTCAGTGGGCCATTTATTCGCGAGGATTTCCAGTCGGACATTGCCGGGGGTCTGGGTATAGCAATTCGAGAGACGAACGAAGGACCCGTGATTGTCAATTTTGTCGGCGAAGGCAGCCCAGCCGAGACTGCCGGCATCACGCTTGGAACCGAGATCGTATCGATAGACGGAGTTGCAATCGCGGAAGTCATCAGCAACGCCGTTGCCCATTCCGCGCCATTCAGCACCGATCACTTCAAGCGCTTGCAGCAGATGCGCTATGCCGTCCGCTTCCCGATCGAAACCGAGGTAGAGCTGACCTGGAAAAACGCGGAAGGTGAGGAAGTAACGGAGACGATGAAGGTCATCAGCGAATTCGACAGCTTCAGTTTTTCCTCTTTTGCCAGGGGAACAACCGGGTTCGAAATACCGGTAGCCTATGAGCTGCTGGAAACTGACGAGTACGGCGAAAACGACTACGGATATGTAAAGATCGACAGCTTCTCTGACAACAGCGTATTGACGATCCAGTTGTGGGAGCGGATGATTCGCACATTGAAACGCTACGCGGTCAACGGTCTCATCATCGACATGCGACAGAATGGCGGCGGCAGCGGTTTTCTCGCCGATCAGATGGCCGCTTACTTCTTCCACGAAGAGCATACCCTCGGCAATTCCGGCTACTACGACGAGGACCGAGGCGAATTCTACTTTAACCCGGATGGGGAAGACCGTTACTACCTACCGGCCGAAGATCTTCGGTATGATGGCGAAGTGGTCGTAATCGTTGGCCCCTTCTGCCTCAGCGCCTGCGAGTTCTTCACTTATGACATGACTATCGATGACCGCGCTCACGTCATCGGCCACTACCCAACCGGTGGCCTGGGCGGCAGCATCAAGAGCATCAAGATGCCCGAAGATGAGTACTTCACTTTCACCATCGGGCGCGCAGTCGATTCCGATGGCGAAATTCACATCGAAGGCAAAGGCGTGCCGCCGACGGTTCTGGTGCCGATAACGGAGGAGATTCTGCTGGCGGATGAGGAAGAGGCCGATCGCGTCTTAGTCGACGCCGCGGTTGCGCACCTCGACTCGTTGCTGGCGGTAGAAACTATCGACGGCGGCGCGATTGCGGTAGGCGACGTCATTACGGCAACACTTGCTGCTCAAACGGTTGTACAGTACACGCTCCCGCTTTCAGAAGGGGACGTTATCAGCATCTTCGCACGCAGCGAGGACTTCGATACCTATCTGGCCCTCTACCTTAACGGTGATTCGCCAATCATGACTGATGACGATTCATATGATACGGACGCCGCGTTGGAAGAGCTGGAGGTTCCCAGCGACCTAGAGCTGGTCGTTGAAGTCAGCTCTGCAGTAGGTGATGAAGAGGGAACGTATACGCTGGAAGTGGTTGACGTGTCGGAGGAGGATGAGGGAAGCTCTGACGACGGTTAGCCAGAGAGATGTAAGCTAAAGAAATGTAAAGAGAGAGGAGCGAGAAGGTAACTCGCTCCTCTCTCTTTCTTTTCCTCTCTTCGTTATCTCTTCATCGGCACGACTAGATCGTACGGATAATCGGTTAACCAGATGCGTTCGCCCGCTTCGTTATAGGCGACGGCGTCCTCGACGCGAACACCGAATCCGCGACTGGGATAGTACAGACCCGGCTCGATGGTCACGACGTGTCCCGGCAGTAGGACGGTATTTTCGCCCTGGCCGTGGCTGAAACGCGGCTCCTCGTGGATCTCGAGGCCGATGCCGTGGCCGAGGCCGTGTACATAACCTTCTTCGGTACCGGGATGGCTGCGCAACGTCTTGTGACCCTTGCTTTCGTAGTAGTCGCAGGTCATGATCTGATACTCCCGCGTCGGACGTCCCAGCTCCAACTCTGCCATAACGCGGTCAAAGATCTCCTTGGTCTGGTCGTATGCTTGCTGCACTTCGTCGGTTGCATAGCCCAGGCTCCAGGTGCGGGTCAGGTCGTGGAAGTAGCCCTCTTCCGTTGTCGGAAAAATGTCGAAGATGATGGAGCGGCCCAGCCGCAGGGGCATCGCCGGATCGCCGGCATTGTGAGGCACGCCAGCATCGCGACCCTGCGAAAAGATGGTGCCGTGGTCCTCCTTCAAGCCGTTGGCATGTAGACGCCCGCGCATGAAAGCCTTTACATCGCCGATAGTCAGCGGCTCGCCGTCGGTCTTCAGCAGAGTCTCATCCCTCCCTACCTTGTGCTCCTGGATGAACGCCTGTACGTCCCCCACCACTGCGCAAGTGAGCCGCCCGGCCCGCTGCAGAATCTCCAATTCGGCGTCGTCCTTGGTGACAAATGCCTGGCTGAAGAGCGTCTCGCCGAATTCACCGACGATTTCGATGCCCTCGATCTGCTCCTTCACTTTTTCGATCAACGCCAGCGAAGCGCCGGCATCCTGCTGGCCATAGACGCCTACCCGTCCGCGCAGCCCGACCATCTCCATGGCACGCGCGAGGTAGGCGGCGTTCGCGGCCAGCCGATCGCCGCCGAATTCCTTGAGAAGCTCATACCCGTTAAAGTGTTCCTCTCTGTTAATGGTACGAAGACCCGTGTCCGCTGCCGTGTCCCGCTCCATCATGCCGTGAACGAGCGTAACCTCTTCGCCGCGTGACTTGAGCAATAGCGCACCCTCGAAGTAGCCGCCGCTGGTCAGGTATCGCATGACCGGGCCATGCCCTTCGCCCAGAACCAGAAAACCGTCCAGGTTGCGTTCCGCCATCAGTCGATCCAGATCTCTCTTCATCCCAATCCTCTCTATCTTTCTTGGGACCGCCTTGTGCGCAGTCCCTTGGTTGGCCGACTCTTATCCGTGAAGGCTAACACCGGGCATTAGAGAATCCAAATAAAGTTACCTACTCAGCCGCAACTGATTCGCAACCCTGAACGAGGCGAGCAAAGGTGTTCTTTCTCCCCTCATTGTTGTATTTTTGGGCGGTCGGGCCTTCGGCCCTCCCTTGTGCAGGGGCTGCGCCGCCGCAACGCCCCCCTACAAAAACATGCCTCACCGACCGTGTGCATTCTTAGCAACG
>MKWU01000304.1_pt1 | contig 93356 bp, 82 predicted proteins | sample 809101 | NCBI WGS metagenome assembly MKWU01 (sample SAMN05860141, study PRJNA318959) | sponge metagenome | host: Aplysina aerophoba | place: Slovenia: Piran, Adriatic Sea, Gulf of Piran | collected 2013-05-07
TTAAGTTGGGACCATTGATAATCAAAATAGAGATGACAAAATTCCTTTCCAATTCAGGGTTAAAATGCGATCTTTGTATAAAGTAAGTTTATGTAACATAATACATATTATCGGACTTTTACATTGACAATAATTCTGAAGGAGTGAAATACACTTTTCAAATCCCCCTTTTTATCAAAGTAGCTAGCATCATCACCGAAGCCAAAATTATCGCTATTTTGCTATTACCTAATCGGCATTCATTAGCATCTTTGGAAGCTTTGTTTGCCACTCACTCATTAGTACAAGTTCACATTGAACAATGTTTCCATCCTTTGTTATTAGGCTGAGTTCCCCCGCAGGAATATGATTGTTCCAAGAGAAATTTTCTGAAAGTAAATTGAGCATCTTTCGTTTGTATTCAGTATCAAGATTGTCAAGATGGTCCCCTTTTGTTTCAAGTACCATAATTCGATTGGCTTTTCCATCCTCCCTCAGAGCGAATATAAAATCAGGGTAAATCTTACTTCCCTTCCAGCCCTGAATTCCATATTGAGAACGAGCTACATTTCGATGCCACCATGTCAGGGTCGACTCACTGTCAAGATAAACTGCGACATCTCGCTCATCTTGATTTAGATCTTCCTCATAAATTGTAGAAAAAAGACTCTTTTGTAAAGGCAACCCATCATACCTGATGAGCTGTCGTGAATGAGTAGACTCATTAGTTTTGATTTTTTTCGGCATTTCCCAGTTTCGCCCATCTGCTCGCAATCGAAACTGAATTTCCCCGTTGAGAACTCCTGACTTAAAAAGTTTTTCGGCTCTTTCATTTTGAACTATTTCTAGACTTTTGTGAAATTCTTGGATGATTAAGACTCCCATTGTGCCTAACATATCATCAGTAAATCCTCTTTCCTTTAATTGTCTAAGTAAGAGTCCAATGATTTCGCGCCCGACAAAAGGATTACCTATGATATCTGATATCTGCTGTACGGCAAGTTCAGGTTGGAATAAAAGATAATCAGGTGGTTTTTCAACTGCCTCATCTACAATGGTCTCCTCATCTTCTTGACCAATTCTGATTCTCTGAAATTGGCTTGTTGAAGATTGGACATTTGTTGGAATATTCATGGCAAATTCATCTGGATTGAATCCGTGCCAATCAATATCGGCAAGAATATCAGTTTCATAATCAAGGTCACGCGTTTCGCCGTTCTTAACCAGCATAACTCTAGGTAAATAAATTTTTGTCTCTTCAAAGTCTGACCTGCGACTAATTTTGCGTGGAATATTCTTAATGATTTGGGAATCATCATGGAGCAGATTGATAGCAAGGTCTCCGAGCCCATCGTTTTCAAGCCCGTTCTTAATGGTTTTTACTGCTGCAGCAGTACTGGAACGGTGTGTTATAACATAGCATTCATCAAGTTGATCAACACCTGTCTTAATTGCATGAGGTTGTCGGAGAATGCGACCAACCAATTGTGTTAATGAATTCTTATTTGAACTTGCTGCGAGAGCACAAAGAATATAAGCAAAAGAACAATCCCACCCTTCTTGCAGCGCTTGCTTGGTTATGATAACCCTAACGCGACTCATTTCAGACAAAAGGTCTTCATTTTCAGGCTGTTTAAGATCATTCCTTTCAGCAGTTTTTATGGCTATCTCCTCTTCTTTTAACCCAGCTAACACCAGCCAATCCTTGACATCTTCAGCATGGATAAAGCCGCTGTCACGCTGGTCTGTTCCTGTCCTTTCTACTTGGACTAACATGATTGGGCGAATGTAACGACCCGTTTCTGCCCTGAAATTTACTGAAGCATAATGAAGTTCGTTTAACTTTTGAAGGCCTGCATTCAGTGCTATATTCCAGTTGTCACCTTGCGAGGATTGTAAGTTCAGTGGCATTTTAACCATACCTTCTCGATCAAGGTCACGACCGGTTACATCTACAAGGACATTTGCGTATCGGCCACTTCGAGGATTTTTTCCTCGGCGTTCAAGTACATCCTTTGGAGTGGCTGTTAATTCCAGGACCAAACTTGGATTAAAATCGTAGAGTGTATGAAAAGCAAGATCGGATATGGCTCGATGACCTTCATCAAGAATAATTACAGGTTTAATTATCCGAAGCACATTTCCCAATGAGCTCTTAACAAATGGCACGAGGTGATTATAACTGTCAAGATTATTTATCCTATTGATGGCTTCTGAATGTGCTTTAAGGTTCCCCTCAGGAGGAAAAAAACCGTGTACATCCCCGCGGTCTTGAAACATCTTTAGAGTTTCTTTGGTTTGACGATTTGCAGACTGAAGCATCAGAATCATAACACAAAGATTAGATTGAACATCTTGGATTGTCAGCCTGTTTGTTTTTTCCATGATCTTTACTCTTCCAGCCGCAGTTTGGTTAAGGGTTTGGCGGTATTGATGCTGTTGATCCTTGAGGTGCTTAAGAGTCTGAGTATAAATAGCCTCATTCGGTACAATCCACAGCACGAAGCCGTAATTCTGATTGAGAAATCGTCCAAAAATTTGGGATAGTGCGTTAATGGCAATCCAAGTTTTTCCTCCACCTGTAGGAACTTTTAAAACCGCATTGGGAACGGGGTGACCGCATCCATCAACGCGGGGCGAAAATTGTATTCCTTGACGCCCTATCGGCAATCTACCCTTGTTTAAAAGAGTTTTCCAAGCATCGGCAGTGAAATCGGGAACCTGGAAGTCAAGTTGAGGGTTTTCCTCTGCAAGCAATTGAATCTTATCGGCATTACGTTTCTTCTTAACTAATATACCAAGCCATTCATTCATAGTTGCAATCACATGGTTCTGAAATTCAAGTTGACGAAACACTATTCAACCCCGATTAAGACGAAAGAGTGCGTAAGGTAATGGGACGAATTCAACAGGCAACCCCTGCTCTTCTAAAACTTTCTGACTTATGTAGCGTACCGGGGCAAAAACAAGGTGTTTTTTAGTTGTATCAGTTTCTACGAATTCCCTTGCACGAGATAGTGATAGAGCGGCTTCAGGAGATTTCAACCAAACAATATCGGGTTTGTAGATCAACCACAGATGATGATTGTCGGTTTTGCCAAGATAAAATTCAGATTCCCGGATATGCTTTGGGTTGATAGTACGTTTTGTCGCGGTATAGAACAATACGGTTCCAATAGCTTCAAAATCCGGTAACAAATCACCAGTAAGAAGTTTATCAAGTTCAAATGATTCACTGAGAGTACAATAGGTAAAACTTCCTTTAACCCCTTCAACTTTTTCCAATATTTTCTTTTCCCCTGAGACGGTCAATTCACCATTCCGAACTGATTTTTTAATCTTCTCAAACTTACCGAGATTGAGATTCTCAATTATCTCAACTTCGCTCATAATTTTCTCGGGATTTCTGAGTTTCGACCATGTGATATTCTCACGAAATAGTTCTTCGCGTTGAGTGCCTGAAAATCGATAGCCATTAATAACTCGGCGAACCCTTTCGGCTGTAAGTCGGTCTGCGTACTCTTCCATTTCAATTAATATAAAACGGCGATTGCCACCATCTTTCTTATTTAACTCAAGTACCGCTTGTGCTGTTGTACCACTACCGGCGAAGGAATCAAGAATCACACCATTTGGTTTCGCCGCAATGTTGATTATTTTGGCTAACAATGAAGATGGCTTGGGCGTCTCAAACATGTTTTTATTATCAAATATTTTATTGATCTCATACTTAGCATCAGTAGCGGTACTGATTGTATTCCAGATTGTTGGAATACTCTTTCCGGTGTTTTCAGCATCCTTCAAGTATCTCTTGTATTGTGGTCTTGAATCACCGTTTCTACCAAATACAATTCGATTATCAATTAAAGCTTTTTTGAATTCATCTGGACTAAACCTCCAACATCTTCCTTTTGGTGGAAGATGAGTCAGTCCAGTTTTCGGATTAGTTATTGGATAAGTCAGATTTTTTCTAATATTTGGTGCATCCATTGGGTCAAGCTTCCATGGTCCCAGCTCATCATTGTCAGGATTGGAATACTGACTTGCATCAATTGGGTCGCGTCTTGGGTTAAACTTTTCTTTTCGCTTTGCATAACACAAAACGAAATTATGAGAGAGTGAAATGTTGATATCATTCTGGCTTGATTTTCGATGATGCCAAACAAAAGAAGCAATGAAATTATCTTCTTCAAATATTTCATCCATCATGTGTCGCAGTCGATGAAACTCATTGTCATCTATTGAAACAAATATTGCACCGCTTTCGGCAAGCAAATCATGAAGTAGTCGCAATCTTGGCCACATCATGCAACACCATTTGTCATGGCGTAATCCATCTTCTATCCCTATCGGGTTTGCTCTAAGCCAGTCTTTAATCATTGGGGCGTTCAAGTTATCATTATAACACCATCCCTCATTGCCAGTGTTGTAAGGAGGGTCAATGAAGATACAGTCTACTTTATCTGCATATCTTGGGACCAATGACTTGAGAGCGTGCAGGTTGTCTCCATGAATGATTAAATTACCGTCTAGAGTCGGTTCACCAATCCCTTTATCCGGGTGTGGCAACAAGTTTCTGTACGGAACGGTTAGATGGTGATTGAAGACAAACTCTTTGCCTCTGAAATTAAGTGCAGTCATAGTGTGTTTTCTATCGATTGGATTTGATTACTGTCGCGTATCACAAAAAGGATACATCCTTTAAAAATTCCTTAACGGAAAAACTAATTCAATTGGACTTAGTATTGAATTTGAAGTCTGTTCTTATAGAAGATTGACAGGCCCATAACACCAAACTTCAATTTACGCATGTTTTGGCACATAGAACAATTTATTACATTAGCTAAAATTTAATTTATTTACAAGCAAAATTTTGATAGAACAATGATTCCTGCTAATTTTCAATATTTCCCAGTAATAGGTAGCCATGACTCATCAGCGGGCATTTGATTTAACACAGGCCAAAAGATTCTTTCTTGAATCCAAGATTGCTGAAGACATTACGAAGACCCTGCCCAGCAATCTAAAAAGTGGAAATCATTGACCCTTGTGAGAAATGACCAAGCAAACCGGTCTGTCGTATACTACGACCCAACGGATATGGGAATCTATACGTTGCAGCAACATTCAAAACTCTAGATTCGGTCAATTTAATTGATTTAAGGTAGATAAAGCCAACTATAGATTCAGGACACGAACTTAGAGGCACTATCCAAGCGAATATCCTGTTCCTCGCACGGTTCGCAGTAAATCAGTTCCACCATGTTGACAAAGTGATTTACGCAGGCGACCAATATGAACATCAACCGTTCTGACTTCCACATGAATACCTCGCCCCCAAATTCGATCTAAAAGCTGGTCTCTTGACCAAACTCGTCCTGGTTTTTCAATCAGGGTGGACAAAAGACTATATTCAGTCGGACCCATTTTAATCATTTTACCATCGCGGTAGACACGGTGTTGTTCAGAATCAAGTATTATATCTTCAAAAGTGATTTTTTGTCCGACTGCACTTGGTCGAATACGTCGTAAATTTGCTTTTATTCTCGCAATAACTTCGGATACCAAGAACGGTTTGACAATATAATCATCTGCACCAGATTCTAATCCCTTCACCCTATCTTCTTCATCTGCCCGAGCCGAGACCAAGATAATGGGCGTATTCTCTAACTTCCTGGACGCTCGGATATAAGAGCAAATTTCAATTCCAGACATGAAAGGTAACATCCAGTCCAATAACAAAATATCCGGTCTCTGCTCCATGATTAATTCAAGTGCAAGTTGACCGTCACTGGCTTTTATTACCTGAAATCCAGCGGCCTGAATGTTATAAGACAACAACTCCAAATGCGAAGAATTATCTTCAGCAATCAATACGACTGGACTCGCCTTGTTTCCCATTGAGTTATACCCCTATAACAATTCATCATACGAAGTTGAAACAAGCTTTGGACGTCCATCTTTAGGAATGGAACCCGAAATCATATAAATCACTTGCTCGGCAATCGCCGTAGTGTGGTCCCCTATTCTCTCAAGATTCTTGGCAATGAACAAATAATGCATGGTTGTAGATATATTACGAGGATCCTCCATCATATGGGTTAGAAATTCTCTGAACAGTGAGTTATACATTTGATCAATTTCTTCATCACGGTCTATCACTCCCTGTGCCTGATCAATATCTTTTTCCATGAATGAGTCCAATGAGGTCTTGATTTGTAGAACAACTGACTTTGAAAGTCGCTTGATTGAACCGGAACCAAAATCCTTTACTGAAATGACATTGGCAACTTCTGGAGTCCGCCTTGCAATATTACGGGCATAGTCCCCGACTCTCTCCAAACTTGTTACAATCTTCATTATGGCGATAATTGTCCGCAAATCATTCGCTTGTGGTTGGCGCAAGGCAAGAAGTTCTATAGCCGCTACAGTAATTTGTTCTTCAAGGAGGTCAACACGGTTATCTTGAACAATAACTTGGTCAGCCCTCTCAATATCTTGACGAAGCAGTGACTTTGTTGCCTGGCGCAAGGCATTTTCAACCAAGCCGCCCATAATCATCACTTGCGTCGTGATCTTTGTAATTTCCTCATCAAAGGCAGCATGAATATGTTTACTGTCCATGCTTCATATTCTCCAATTATCCAATACGACCTGTGATGTAACTTTCAGTTCGCTCATGATTCGGATTAGTAAAAATCTTGTTTGTTGCACCCTGCTCAATCAGATAGCCAAGATGGAAGAAAGCTGTTATCTGGCTAATTCGAGCTGCCTGAGACATTGAGTGTGTCACAATGACAACAGTGTATTTGGTTCGAAGCTGGTCAATCAGGTCTTCAATTTGTGATGTTGCAATCGGGTCTAAAGCAGAACAAGGTTCGTCCATGAGTAATATTTCGGGTTGAGTTGCTACAGCCCGTGCAATACACAGTCGTTGTTGTTGGCCACCTGATAAACCTGTTCCAGGTTCATCCAACCGGTCTTTCACCTCATCCCAAAGAGCTGCACGAGTTAATGAACTCTCTACAATTTCTGCAAGCTCGGCTTTATTTTGAGCCATACCATGGATTTTCGGCCCGTAAGCCACATTATCAAAAATGGATTTGGGAAATGGATTAGGCTTTTGGAATACCATTCCAACCCGAGCTCTTAAATGAACTGGATCAACAGATTTATGGTGAATGTCCATACCATCGATTTCAATTTGCCCTGAGACAGAACAATTCGGGATCGTATCATTCATGCGATTGATACACCTGAGAAAAGTTGATTTGCCACATCCTGAAGGACCGATTAACGAAGTGACTGTCCGGTCAGGTATATCTATAGAAATGTCGAATAATGCCTGCTTGCCCCCATAACTGACACAAACTCCTTCAGCTTGTACCTTACTCTGTGTATCAGTTTGGATTGAAGCATCGTTCACTTGTACATCCATAATGGTCTCCATACAATTGGATGGATACAATTTAGCAGTTTTGCTAAAATATTACAGAAATTAATTGTTACAGTTTTATGAAATTTCCATTTCGGTGACAATCAGCGGAAGAATAACCGTAAACACACTTCCCTCACCAAGTTCTGAATTAATCAAGAGCTGACCACGGTGCCGATTCAATATATGCTTCACTATTGCTAATCCTAACCCCGTTCCTGAAATTTCACGAGAGCGATGCTTATCAACTCGATAAAACCGCTCAGTTAATCGGGGAATATGGATTGGGTCAAACCCGCGACCTTGATCTCGAATGTCAATTCGAACCGATTTTTGCTCATCTTCTGAACACGTAAGCTGATACGAAATATTAACAGTTGATCCTTTTGGACTGTATTTTACCGCATTCTCAAAGAGGTTATGAAATACCTGAACCAATTGATCCTTGTCACCATACATAATCAAATCAGGGAATTCGCTTGCCCGATTGATATCAATTTTGCGTTTTTGTGTGAGATGGCGCAGGCTGTTTTGGGAAATATCAATAATTTCCAAGAGATTCACTTCGTTTGTCGGATTCAGACGTTCACTGGCTTCCACTTTGGAGAGTGATAATAGATTGGTCACCAACCGCCCCATTCTGTTTGCCTCATCAGCCATAATCTTTAAGAACTTCTTACGTACTTTGGGATTATCCCAGCTTTCTGACCCTAAAGTTTCAATGAATCCAGACAAAGCTGTCAATGGAGACCGGAGCTCATGGCTCACATTAGCGACAAAATCACGCCGCATCTCATCTGCTTCGTCAATGTAAGTAACATCATGAAAAGAAATCATTAAAGCCGTCTGATCTAACCCCTCAAAGAGTAAAGGCTTAACTTTTAAGTTTAGGGAAATTTCGAATTCGTTACGAATTTCAGAAATCAACGATACAACCTCAGTCGATTCGTTAAGCGCTTTCTGAATGCAGGTCATTGCTTCAGGGTGTCTTAAGTAGAGAACAAGAGAGGTACCTTGCAATTTGGCATTGTAAAATTTTTCTGCCTCGTCATTGGCAGCGAGAATCCACAAATTTCTATCAACTAGAATAACTGGTATGGGTATCCCACCAATAATCTTGACTACATCGTGAGGGATCCAGGACATCAAGAAAAAGAGTTTAAAGCAGTAAAACTGCCAATTTAATACACTTTAATAAAATTAGTTTAATAATCGATGACATAAATGTAGACCATCAACAAGTTGGTCAACTTCTTCAATGGTGTTGTAAAGGCCAAAAGAAACCCGACACGTCGCCGATACCTGCAAGTGATCCATGAGCGGTTGAGCACAATGATGCCCTGCCCTTACAGCAATTCCTTTTTGATCAAGAATTGTGGATAAGTCATGCGGATGACCACCATCCTTAAGGGTAAAAGAAAAAATAGCACATTTTTGCAACGGGTCACCATGGACACGAACAAATTTTAGATCTAATAGCCGTAGTTTAGTATAGTCGAGAAGTTTTTTTTCATGGGTGTGGATTCGTTCAATTCCAATTTTTGTGATGTAATTTAAGGCGGTACCCAAACCAATCATTTGAGCAATTGCTGTTGTTCCCGCCTCAAGCATATGAGGAATCGTATTATAAGTGACGTAATCTTGTTTAACTTCTTTGATCATGTTCCCACCTCCCTTAAAGGGAACAAAGTCATTATGATGCTTGGCATGAATGTAAAGAGCACCAGAGGCAGTCGGGCCATACAATTTATGTCCCGTGATAACCAAAAAATCAACACCTAATTCTTGTACATCTATTGGCATGTGTACCGCCGATTGGGAAGCATCAGCAAGTACGGGAATTCCATTCTTATGGGCTATCCCACAAATATCTTTAATATCTAGTATGGTCCCCATCACATTGGAGGTATGCGTCACTGCAATCAAACGTGTCCGAGGGGAAATTAACGGAACAAAGTCTTCGGGAAATATGTTTCCATCTTCATCAGGCAGAACCCATTTTAACTTTATCCCTATTTTATCCCGTAAAATGTTCCAGGGAACAATATTTGAATGGTGCTCAAGCAATGTGAGAATAACTTCATCACCCTCTTTTAAGCGAGGTTCTGCCCACCCATAGGCGACCATATTGATTCCTTCGGTAGAACCCGTTGTATACACAATTTCCTTTGTCGACTCGGCATTGATGAATTCCCGGATAATTTCTCTGACACTTTCGTATTTTTCGGTGGCTTGATTCGAAAGAGAATAAAGTCCTCTGTGAACATTTGCATATTCATCAAGATAAAAATGGGATACAGTTTCAATAACCTCTTTTGGTTTCTGAGCCGAGGCTCCATTATCCAAATAAACAAGCTGATTGTTGTTAATCGGTTTGGTTAAAATTGGAAAATCTTCCCGAATTGCTTCGACATTATAGGGTATCATCACTGTACTAAAATCCTCCTAAAATAGTCGAAATGACAAGGATAAACGTTGTGAAAATCAGGAGAGCACTGAGAAAAACCTTAAATGCTGACTTAAAATTATGGATTACTACAACAAAATTGCAGTAGAGCACGATGTAGTAAATGAAGGCCACAGTCGAAAGAATTGGCGCGATAAAAGGAATACCCAAGCCCAAGGCATAAACCACGAGTTGAACACCAAATGCAACAAATTGCATCCACGTAAGCGCTTGAAGGGTCTGTAATATATTACCTTCACCTCCAAAAACATTCCCAGCAATCTGGGTTACTCCCACTAAAATCACAAAGCTCGTGATATTAAAGAAGGCTATGTTTAAGGGATTAAATACTTGCACCCTTAATGCTTCAGTGTCTGGACCAAAGTTCATGAGTGAAACTTGAAAATAAGTTAATATCGAAAAACTGATACACATGAGAAGCGCCAACATAACCACTTCCACCAAATGAAGTTTAATTTGTAAAACCCCTGCGGCACCACCTTTGGGTGATTTTAGCGTCAGAAGAATTAATTCCTTGATTAACGGAATCATGGGATGGCCTGTCCTCGCCTAATTTCTGCCAAACTTCATAATATTTTCTGAGTTGTTTCAGTCAGAAATATACAATTTATGTGCAATATATAATGCCTTAAACCAAAATCCCAAGAAAGCACCAAGGATGATAATCTGAAAAATAAAGTGAATACTTTCACTCTGGGTCACGGCCCAAACTATGCCATTGAGGAATGAAAGTGGGAAAGTAATCAATATTGCCCAAAACAGACTCACTCTTGCATTTAACCAACTAACCTTCCAACCCATCAGCCGGAGAACCAAGCGGGAAACTGCCCCTAGTAAATAAAATAAAAAAGGAGCTAAGATAGCCGTTCCAAAAAAATTCGCCGTTAGGTTTCCAACAATTGGAATCTCTGAATGGAGGTGTTGTGCCTGATTATACAGCCAAGGAATGCGGCCACAGAAATGAAGGATGCATCCCAATAGTAAATAGGCAAATGCCTGTCCTTCGCTTGTCGAGCGGAACTTACTTTGAATAACTGTTTTGTATCTAAAGTAGCTTTTGATAATGTCTTGAAAAAGCATTTAACTAGACAATGAGTGATTTTGACAGAAGTTCTCTCATCACTCCAGCAACGTAATTATTATCAAACTCATCAAACACTTCAGCTAAAAAACCCTCAGCGAGAAGCCCAATCGCTTGTCTCTTGGGAATACCGCGCGAACAAAGATAAAATAGTGCTTCTTTATCTATTGACCCGCAAGTTGAACCATGTGAGCAGGACACATCATCAGCATAGATTTCTAATTCAGGTTTGACAAGAAACTGACTCTGCTCACTCAACAATAAGGCTTGACTCTTTTGATATCCGTCTGTTTTCTGGGCACCTGGATCAACTAATATTTTACCCTGAAATACTCCAACGGCTTTATCCTTGAGAACTTTTTTAAATACTTGACGGCTTTTGCAGTTAAGGCCTTGGTGATTAACAAAAACTGTATCATCGTGATGCATTTGATCGTAACCAGCAACAATTCCTGATATATGGGCGTTTCCATTATCGCCACCGAGTTCAATAATGTACTCGTTTCTTGCAATTCCATTATTGCCGCTAAAGGTAAATGATAAGTATGAAGAATCTTCCGCCAATCTTGTATATTGATGGGTTAGACAACTGGTTTGATGATGACCTGCTAAAATTCGGAAGTGATTTAGTTTACCGTGTTCTGCAACTTCAATTTCAGTCACGTGATGAGAAGAATTCCCTGTATTACCAATTTCAATGAGTGTTAATTCGGCATGAGGGTCAACTTTAATTGCATTGTAAATTAATGATTCCGACTGGCTTTGATTTGAACCAAAATAATCAATAATCATTGGTTCCAGGCACTTTTGTTTGACCCTTAGTCCATATCCGCATTGGGCATTCTCAATACAATACCTCGCAAATGGCCTTGTAATAGGCTTTTGCAGAGAACGCTCAAGTTCTCCGGATAAGGAATTAAACCACTTAGACCCACCCTCTCGTAATTCTGACAGTGGTTCAATCTGGAAGCATGAGTCTAGTTCAGATATTGAATCGGGAATCTTAAGTTTTAAGCCCGATAAAGTAACAGCATGATGAATATACTCTGGGAATAAATTTTCGAGAGAGATTTCCCTTGATATGCCCGGCATAGAAATTGGTTGCAAGGATTTAGCCCTATTGCGTAGAGGCGCAGAGACATTAGTCCTTTGCGGATGTTCTTCAGATAAACTTTGAAGAGTCTTCAAAAAAGATGCTGGATTAGTAAACTTCCAGTATTCATCACCTCTATTTGGAAAGTTTCCTTTTGGTTGCTGGGTCATATCCATTGCTGTTTCTTATTCGCTCTCGGCTGATAAATTAGATAAGGATTTGAATGATTTAATGAATTGTTCTTAGTTGACGGGCTTGAGTATGTCTGCGTAGCCATTGTTTTCAATTTCCAAAGCCAAATCTGGGCCACCACTCATTTTTATTTTTCCGTCGACCATAACATGAACAAAATCAGGTTTAATATGGTTAAGTAACCTCTGATAATGGGTAATCAATACAATTGCCCGATGTGGGCTTCTTAGAGCATTAACCCCATTAGATACCTGCTTCATTGCATCAATATCCAAGCCTGAGTCGGTTTCATCAAGGATACAGAGATCAGGTTCCAAAATAGCCATTTGAAGAATTTCATTGCGCTTTTTCTCACCTCCAGAAAATCCATAATTGACCGGCCTTCGCAGCAAATCCATGTCAATGTTAAGTTCGCTTGCTTTGGTTCGGACAAGACTTAAGAAATTGCCTGCCGAGATTTCCTCTTCCCCGCGAGCTTTCATGATGGAGTTATATGCCGTTCGCAAGAACGACATGTTTCCGACACCAGGAATTTCAACAGGGTATTGAAAGGCTAAAAAGATTCCTTCAGCAGCACGTTCATCTGGCTCTAAAGATACGATATCTTTTTCTTTAAAGGTGATTGACCCCTCAGTTATATCGTACCCATTTCGTCCTGAAACTACATATGAGAGGGTTGATTTACCTGAACCATTTGGACCCATTACCGCATGAACCTCACCGGCATTAACTTGAAGATCAACCCCTTTAAGAATGGGCTTGTTTTCTTCTTCTAATTCTACGTGTAAGTTATGGATATTTAACAAGATTATACTCCAAAAAGAAGTTTATAATTTAAGATTAATGATTGTTAGAAACAGGTTTAACCAACTGATCCCTCTAAAGAGATCGCAACGAGTTGCTGTGCTTCCATGGCAAATTCCATGGGTAAAGACTGTAAGACTTCTTTGCAAAACCCATTGACCACCAGTGTCACTGCGGCTTCCTCGTCAATTCCTCTTTGTCGACAATAAAATAGCTGATCTTCATCGACTTTTGAGGTGGTTGCTTCATGTTCAACCCGCGACGAATTGTTTTTGACTTCAATGTATGGAACAGTGTGAGCTCCACACTCAGCCCCAATTAATAAACTGTCGCATTGTGTGTAGTTTCGAGAGTTTTTGGCTTTAGGATGTACTGAAACTAATCCGCGGTAGGTATTTTGAGCTTGACCGGCCGATATACCTTTAGAAACAATTCTAGACTTTGAACCCTTACCGAGGTGAATCATTTTTGTTCCAGTATCGGCTTGTTGTAAGTTATTTGTAATCGCGATCGAATAAAACTCTCCTTGAGTATTATTTCCACGCAAAATGCAGGACGGATATTTCCACGTCACGGCCGAACCGGTCTCAACTTGAGTCCACATGACTCGAGATCGATCTCCTCGGCAATCGGCACGTTTGGTAACGAAATTATAGATACCCCCCTTACCTTCTTCGTCTCCAGGAAACCAATTCTGTACAGTTGAGTATTTGATCTCAGCGTCATCAAGTGTTACAAGTTCAACCACAGCGGCATGCAATTGTGCGGTGTCACGTTGGGGTGCGGTGCATCCTTCAAGATAACTGACATAGGCTCCCTTATCAGCGATAATCAAAGTGCGTTCAAACTGACCAGTATTTTCTGCGTTAATACGAAAATAGGTCGATAATTCCATTGGGCACCGGACTCCTGGAGGTACATAGACAAATGATCCGTCTGTAAAAACCGCAGAATTAAGTGTGGCAAAATAGTTATCGGTGATGGGGACAACAGTGCCGAGATATTTTTTAACCAACTCTGGATGGTTTTTAATTGCATCGGAAATCGAACAAAATATGACACCGGCTTTTTTTAACTCAGCTTGAAATGTTGTCCCAACAGATACCGAGTCAAACACTGCATCAACCGCAACCTTACGTGCATCAGATGGCGTGCTATCGGCTCCCTCAACCCCGGCAAGAACCATTTGCTCCTTGAGGGGAATGCCAAGTTTTTGATACGTTTCAAGTAATTTAGGGTCGACTTCATCAAGTGATTTCGGTGCGCTAACCATGCTCTTAGGTCGGGCATAGTAGTATTGTTCCTGGTAATCAATCTTCGGGTAATTGACCATAGCCCATTGGGGTTCTTTAAGCCCTTTCCACCGAGCAAACGCTTTGAGGCGCCAATTAAGCATCCAGTCAGGTTCACCGTTTTTTTGGGAAATGAGTTTGACGATTTCTTCATTCAGACCTTTGGGGGCAAACTCCATCTCAATTTCTGTCTCCCAGCCATGTTTGTATTTGCCGCCGACCGATTGAACAGTTTGCACTGTATCCTGGTCTATTCCTTCTTTGACATTAATCATATCCATTTCAGCAAACTCCAAATTACACTATGACTGTTTCGTATCCACATAATACTATTTATTATGTTACAATCTTTTTGTATTTCTTTATCCATGTTTCTGCAAAGCGAATAATGTCTTCTGTTTGGGTCGTCGGTCCGATTGAAACTCGAATGGCACAATCAGAAATCCTTTTATCCACTCCCATTGCATCTAAAGCACCACTTGCTTGCAATTTTCCAGAAGAGCATGCCGATCCAGCAGAAACAGCAAAACCAGCTAAGTCTAAATCTATTAACTGCAAGTCATTTTTCCAACCCAAACCAGCAAAATAAGTCGTGTTCGGTAGTCTTGGGGTTTGATGTCCGAAGATAATTAAGTCCGGGACACTTTCAAGAAGGATTGACTCTAATAAATCCCTTGATTCACCGACTTTATGCCAAATACCTGACTTAACCTCTTTTGCCGCTTCTTTAAGTGCGCTAGCAAAGCCAATAATTCCCAAGATATTTTCAGTCCCTGACCTCCGTCCTTGTTCTTGTCCTCCACCCTTAATCAGTGCATTGATTCCCTCATCATCATTTATTATCAAAGCTCCAATACCCTTTGGACCACCTAACTTATGAGCAGATACGAAGGCTAGTTTGACTTGATTTAAAATTTCAATTATTGGGATTTTACCCATAGCTTGAGTTGCATCAGTAACTGCCAACCCTGCCGGAATGTTTTGAATAACACCCGTTTCACCATTGGCAATCTGAAGGCATGATGTTTGGGGATCAAAAACATTGACTAATCCATCAGGTGAAACAGGCAAATTGCATTGGGTCCATGCACGAACACATTCATGTTCAATTTTCGCTGAACTAAAGCCTTGACCTTGCAGTGCTAATGCCGCAGATTCAGTTGCACCCGAGGTAAATACAATCTGATCAGATGCACAGCCAATTACATCGGCAATTTCGCTCCGTGCTCTTTCAATAAGCCCCTTTGCTTTTCTCCCTTCGGTGTGAATGGATGACGGATTCCCCCATTGGCTTAATGAAGAAATAATTGCTGACTTTACTTGGGAGCGTAGTGGTGCTGAAGCATTCCAGTCAAGATAAACTCTGGGGTTGGCCACTATTTTTTATACCGTCTTTTTTTAAAAAAGTAACTGCAGGACAAGGGGTAATTTCATTATTGACGAGGTCTGACAATTTTACACTGTGAAGGTAGACACTTACTTCAGTTGATAACCCTTCCCAGAGCCTATTGTTTAATGATTGGGCACGCGTTCCAGACATTCCACCTTTTACTCCTCGACCAATTGTATTCCGTCGAATGGGTTCCTCAACAGCATCTAAAATTTCACTAATTGTGATTTCGTGCATTGGCTTAGCAATTTTGTACCCTCCATTTGGGCCGCGAATAGAATTTACTAGATTTGCTTTACGGAGTCGCATAAATAGCTGTTCAAGAAAATGTCGGGATAACTTCTCTTGACTCGCAATTTTCGCTAAGCTTATATAACCCTCACTTTCCATTAAAGCCAACGATGTCATTGCAATCATCGCATAACGGCCTTTAGTACTCAAAAACATTTTTAACTGGCTCAATTCAACTTTAGGTGTTTGATTTTACCAAAACCCCACAAAAATTCAACTTTAAGGAATAAACTGTATTCAAATTAGTTGCAAAATACTTCTCTAGCACGTTTTTCAAATGAATTGACTATCCGCTGCATCGCTTCAAAAAACACTAAACCAACCAACTTCTGAACAATTTTTGAACGAAATTCAAAATCAACATGGTATTCCACCTCGCATCCTTGGTCAACTTTATGAAAAATCCAATAGCTTTTAAGGTGCTTAAGGGGGCCTTCTAGGTAACGAATACTAATTTCTTGCATTTCAGGCATCAGGGTTACTTCGGACTTAAATGTCTCATGGTAGACTTTAAAGGATATTTTAAGTTCGGCATCCAATATCTTTTTTCCATCGCGGATAAATTCTCGCCGAATCAAGGCTCCCTCACACCAAGGTATAAATGCTGGGTACGATTCAATATCCGCTACAAGCCCATACATCTGTTGGGGACTATATGTTAATATTCTTTTTTCGGTATGTTGTGGCATTTGGAATTGAAAAAAGAGGCGAACTCAGAAACAAACACTCACAAAAACTAATGCAAAAGAGCTTGTTTCAACCGTGCCTCTTTCAACTTTATATAATCCTCTTCAGCGTGATAGCTTGACCGGGTGAGAGGACTCGCTGAAACCATCAAAAATCCCTTCCCGTACGCCGCTTTTTCGAGGGATTGGAACTCTTCAGGAGGAACAAATCTCTTAACTGGATGGTGCTTTTCAGTCGGTTGTAAATATTGTCCTATTGTGAGGAAGTCTACCTTGGCTGACCTGAGGTCATCCATGACTTGTAAAACGGCATTCTTTTCTTCACCAAGCCCTACCATAATCCCTGACTTGGTAAAAATAGTCGATGAAATCTCTTTGACTCGATATAACAAATGCAAAGAATGAAAATACCGGGCACCTGGCCTAACCGTTGGGTATAGGCTGGGGACAGTCTCCAAGTTGTGATTGAAAATATCCGGCTTGGCTTCTAACACACGGTTTAAGACAGAGGCATCACATTTTAAGAAGTCTGGGGTAAGAATTTCAATCGTTGTCGCAGGGGAACGAAATTTTATGGCCCGAATCGTTTTGGCAAAATGTTCTGCGCCACCATCAACCAGGTCATCTCGGTCAACACTGGTGACAACCACATGACGCAGGCCAAGTTTGTTGACTGCGTAGGCAACTCGTCCTGGTTCAAATTTATCTAACTCATTGGGCCGCCCAGTGGATATGTTACAAAATGCACAACCGCGTGTACAAATATCACCCATAATCATAAATGTCGCATGACTTTTAGTCCAGCACTCACCGACATTGGGGCAAGCAGCTTCCTGGCAAACAGTAACCAGTTTATTTTCTTGGATAATTTTGAGGGTTCGTTTATACCCTTCCGAAACCGGAGCCTTAACTTTTATCCACTCTGGCTTAGGCTTTTGAGGATGAGCAGGTTTGTTAGCTTTCTCAGGGTGTCGTAGCCTTGGTGGAGCGGTTACATCTTGTTGTATCATTTTAGATTTTTGAACTTGTATAAAATAATTTATGGCATTCAAATTGTTGATTAAATTAGTAATTTAAAGGTCTAACTTAAGAACGGCTATAAATCTCTTTATTTCGACAAAAATTGCGTACAATTTTTATCTTATTGAGCGTAGACATCATTAAAATTGAACATCAATTGTTTTTAACATAGATATGAATTTATATTCTCAGCTTTATAGCACTTGTAACCTGATTGAAAAAGGAATTTAAAATGGCAGAAAATCGGCAACTAACAACTACCGCTGGAGCACCAATCCCCGATAACCAAAATTCAATAACTGCGGGTCCGAGGGGTCCCCTGCTCATTCAGGATTATCAGTTAATTGAAAAACTAGCTCACCAAAACCGTGAACGAATTCCAGAACGAGTGGTTCATGCTAAAGGATGGGGAGCTTATGGAACACTCACAATTACTAATGATATCAGTAACTACACACGGGCATTAATATTCTCTGAAGTTGGTAAGAAAACTGATTTAATCGCTAGATTCTCTACAGTTGCAGGAGAGCTAGGTGCTGCCGACCATGAGCGCGATGTGCGTGGTTTTGCTCTTAAGTTTTATACAGACGAAGGCAACTGGGATATGGTTGGTAACAACACCCCCGTGTTTTTTCTAAGAGATCCCTATAAGTTTCCAGACTTTATACATACACAGAAGCGACATCCAAAGACCAACCTTAGATCCCCGACTGCTATGTGGGATTATTGGTCTTTATCTCCTGAATCCCTTCACCAAGTAACTATCCTAATGTCTGATAGAGGATTGCCGATTTCACCAATGCATATGAACGGCTACGGTTCACACACATATAGTTTATGGAATGATTCGGGCGAAAGGGTCTGGGTAAAGTTTCATTTTAAAACTCTCCAAGGACATGAATTTTATACCAACGAGGAAGGTGCCAGAATCGTTGGTAAAACCCGAGAGGGTTACCAAGAAGCTTTATTTGGAGCCATTGAGAATGGCGAGTTTCCGCAATGGCGAATGTTCATTCAAGTCATGCCTGAAAAAGAGGCGGAAAATCAGCCCTTTAATCCATTTGATTTAACCAAAGTCTGGCCGCATAAAGACTTTCCCTTAATTGAAGTCGGAATAATGGAGTTGAATAAGAATCCTGAAAATTACTTTGCAGAACTTGAACAGGTCGCATTCAGCCCTTCCAATATCGTGCCAGGAATTGGGTTTAGCCCTGACAAAGTTTTACAATCGCGTATATTCTCTTATGCTGACGCCCACCGCTATCGGTTAGGAACCCATTACGAAGCTTTACCTGTGAATCGGCCCCGATGCCCAGTTAACCATTATCATAAGGATGGGTTAATGAATTTCTTTGGTCAATCAACTGGTTCAGTTGACGCTTATTATGAACCCAATTCATTCAATGGGCCACAAGAGGACCATTCATTTCTGGAGCCACCCCTAAAAATTGATGGCGATGCTGCAAGATATGACCGACACGATGGAAACGATAATTATACCCAGCCACGAGCATTGCATGATCTAATGACACTCGAACAACAGCAAAGACTTTATAGCAATACAGCGGCGTCAATGGTAGGAGTACCGAAGGATATCATTGAAAGAGCACTCGGTCATTATACTAAAATTTCTCCTGACTATAGCGACGGAATCCGGTCTGCCCTTAAACAGCTGTAAAATAGTGAGTTGAGGAGCATTTGTGGCAATTCGGGAAAACGATATTTAAATGATTAGGTAAATTTTTATGACTAAAATCAATGTTGAAAATCCCGTCGTGGAAATTGACGGCGATGAGATGACACGCATCATTTGGGATAAAATCAAGAAAAAACTTATCTTACCGTATCTCAACTTAGATCTACTGTACTATGATTTAGGAATTGAAGAGCGAGACCGTACCGATGATCAAATAACAGTAGATGCCGCAAATAAAATCAAAGAAGTCGGCGTCGGAGTTAAATGTGCCACGATTACACCTGACGAAGCTCGGGTAAAAGAATTTGACCTCAAGAAAATGTATCGTTCTCCGAATGGGACTATACGTAATATTCTTGGCGGGGTTGTTTTTCGGTCCCCGATCATCTGTAAAAATATTCCCAAGTTAGTACCTGGTTGGACTCAACCTATTGTGATCGGACGCCATGCATTTGGAGATCAATATCGAGCCACTGATTTCAGGTTTCCGAGTGCTGGAAAAATCACTCTTAAATTTGAAGGAAATACTGGTGAAGTCATTGAGCGAGAGGTATATGACGCTCCCTCCTCAGGAATTGTAATGGGGATGTATAACTTGGATAAGTCAATTGAGGACTTTGCTCGTGCATCACTGAATTATGGATTGTCGCTTGGCTGGCCCGTGTACCTTTCCACCAAAAATACCATCCTGAAGGTTTATGACGGTCGATTTAAAGATATTTTTCAAAGCATTTATGAAACCGAATTCAAAGAGCAATTTGAAGCTTTAGGTATTTTTTATGAGCATCGCTTAATTGACGATATGGTAGCTTCAGCACTTAAATGGAGCGGTGGTTTTGTGTGGGCCTGTAAGAATTACGATGGTGATGTTCAATCGGACACAGTTGCTCAAGGATATGGCTCACTAGGACTAATGGCATCTAAATTGATGACACCTGACGGCAAAGTTGTCGAATCAGAAGCCGCCCATGGAACAGTAACTAGGCACTTCAGACAACATCAAGCCGGCAATCAGACTTCAACAAACTCTATTGCCTCCATTTATGCTTGGACAGGTGGACTGCTTCATCGCGCAAAACTTGATGATAACCAAGAACTAAATCAATTTGCCTCAACCCTTGAAAAGATAGTTGTTGATACTGTTGAGAGTGGTTTTATGACCAAAGACCTTGCCCTATTGGTTGGCCCAGATCAAAGTTGGTTGACAACTGATGAGTTTTTGGACAAGGTTGAAGAGAATTTGGCCTCTTCTCAATAATTTATCGAATCCAATAGAGATAAAACCAACTCGCTAATCTGGATATACTGAGAAGACTATCAAAGTAAGTTCAGTGCGTTCAATTTCATTCTCATGATTCTAACCGCTTGAAACCAAAAAATCCTCTTTGTTTACGAAACTTATTGTGTATATTTCTTCGATTACAAATGATAAACTTTTTATTTTTGGCCGCTGATTATAGCTAGTTTTGAAAGTTAGAAACTGGTTATTTCCGTTTATCCGGCACTAGCTTTTCTGAGAATTAGAAATCATCCTGCAAACAAGGGTATCAAGCGAAAACTTACCGGCACCTTTAATAACTAGGTATAAAAGTAAGAATATCCAAAATGCCCTTTGGTCAAATAATATTGAGTACGGTACATTATCAAACCAAGAGCCAATATCTCCTCCACTTAAACCATGCCCGAAAACATCAACCCAGCTTTGCACAATCAAGAATCCTATCATTCCTAATGCGGCCAACTGAGTTGCCAATCCCACTACGATCAGTACTGGAAGTATAATTTCTGAATATGTTCCAAAAAATACGATCAGGTGATGGAAAGCGCTTAGTTGTGATTTATCATATCCCACCGACTCCATTGCCTTAGGAAAAATTTGTACATAAGCTCCTGGGCTCATGACAAATAAACCAGTTAAACCCTCACCAAATTTAGTAATAGCAGAACGCCAGTAAGGTACAAAAAGAACCCCCAAGAAAATTATTCGAGCGAATAACGGTAGAAGCCATTCAGGTAATATTTTACCGATGAGTTGAGTTAACCAACTGTATAATCGAAACACAAACAAGTCGTCACCTCGCTTAATTAAAGAATTAATTTGTAAGATTTATTATAACACTATTCGATTGATAGCTTTTTCAGCAATTAAATACTTGACCAATGATTCAATATTCACAGATTCCTTCCCCTTAACATCATCCAACTTTGCTGCCGCCTCACCAATTGTATTGGTATCGTTCAGAGATTTAAGGAACACATATTCTCCATCAGTCAGTTTGCGAATATGAGGGTCAAATTCAGGGCGGGTGATAATTAGCTTTTCTGAACTGCCGAAATTTTTTGGCCCCCCTTGAGCGTTCGCTAGCCAAATACTGTAAATTGGAAATTCCGATGCGAGTAATCGCACAGCATCGGCAAAAACAACCTTAGAATTTAGCACTTTGAGAGGGCTTAGAGTTTCAAATTCATTGGGGTCAAAATTATTATTGTCTGTCGCGTGGTAAGCATTTCTTAACTCAACCTCAAGAGTGGCTATATCAGACAGATAACTCAATTGTTTTACAGGTTCAAAGTCCTTTAGAAATTCTGGCAAGTTTTTCCCGTAATACATAAGAAGAGGTGATTCAGGAGGATAACAGCGAATATATATCACCGCCATTGCCTGAAAAAATTCATTACCAACAAGTTTTTGAACAATCGGAAATGCAACTTCGAGGGCATCAATCAGGCTCGTAGTAACATTATTGCGATAGATCGCATAGCGCTTATTAATGTCCCCTTGGTTAATTTTAAGACCAGTGGGGACAGGAAGTTCAGGATTTCGGATTGCGTCAATAAATGAAGAAGGGCTTACTTCACTAGGCCTTTTCATAAAGACTTTCAAGAATTTCGTTTGCTAAAGTGACTTCGGACGAAAGGACTTCCCATGAGGGGACATCATTATCCCATTCAATGAGCGTTGGCCGAGGTCCACTTGATTTCAAGAGATATTCATATAGCTTCCAAACAGGGTCAACCACTTCTGAAGCATGATTGTCGATTAAAACCACATTGCCTTCTGAATCAATTTCGGGTTTATGCCCACCAAGGTGAATTTCGTAAACTTTTTTAATAGGAAATTCATCAATGTATTGATAAGGGTCCCATCCTCGATTAACAGAAGATACATACACATTATTTACGTCAAGGAGCAGGCCGCAACCGGTGATTTTGGTGATTTCCTTGATGAACTCAATTTCGCTAAAGTCACTCTCCTCAAACTCAAGGTAATTTGAAGGGTTCTCTAAAAGCATTGGTCTTTGTAGAAAATTCTGAACCTTGTCAATATGTGAAGTGACTTTTTCAAGAGTTTTATGGGTATAAGGAAGGGGTAATAGATCATTATAATAATGACCCTCATGGGTTGACCAAGCTAAATGCTCGGAGAAAACAGCGGGTTCAAGCCACGATATAAGAAACTTCAACCTTTTGAGGTGATCCTGGTCAAGGGGCTGCTCACCTCCAATAGACAGCCCTACTCCATGGCAAGAAATAGGAAAATCCTCCCTTAGCCTTTTCAGTTGCGCAATCGGCCTGCCTCCAGCGCCCATGTAGTTCTCGGCATGGATTTCTAACCAAGCAACATCATTTGAATTGGTAAGGATGTCGGAAAAATGGACACTTTTGTATCCCACCCCGGGTTTAGAGGGTAAAGTGCATGCTCTTGGGGATTTAGCAGTATAGTAGGTCAATTTCCCAAGAGCCTTTCTTGATTCAAATTACGATTAACTTTCTGGAAGGTCGCGCTCTAGTTCCTCAAGTGAACCAATCCGACCGTCAGGAAGTTCAATATCCGCGCATGTTCCGGCTGGGACAAGAGTCCAAGCGTTTCCTTGATAATCTACAGTTGATGTACCAGCACAAGTAGTACCTGGACCAGCGGCACAATCATTCTCTCCCGCCAGAGAAACACCATAGCATTTTTCTGATTCTTGAGCATTGGCAATTGTTCCAGTCGTTGCAAAAGCGGCAACAACTGCGCTGGCAACGGCTATTGATTTCGTATTAATTGGCATACTTTACCTCCTCTAAAATAATAATAATTAATATGGGTAATATGTTAACGACTTAATCAAAATCAAGATAGTAATTGACAAGTAACTAAATGTTGAATTTTCATGTTGTTTTCTTGCTACATTTTTATTGTTTGCTTGAATATCAGAGGTAAATTTCCCAAGGCAAAAATTAAATCTAATTGCCGTGAAGTTGGAACTTTCGGAGTAATTCGAGTCAGTTTAGTTGACGAACTAAACTCAGTTCGGTGAAAAATGTACAACACAGACGAAACTGTTTTGACGATTTCAAACTCCCTCTAGTATTATAAATTCTCGAACCGAAGATGATTGAGCAAGTTCAAGAGCTTCTTTGTATGTCTCTGAATTGTAACACTTCTCGGCATTTTCCAAACTTTCAAACTCAACAACCACATTGCGGTCTCGGGCTTGACCCTCTTTTGCAATAAATCGGCCTCCTCGGGCCAAAAACCGACCGCCATGTTCTTCAATCGCCTTAGTAGCGAGAATAGCATACTTTCCGTATGTATCCTCGTCTGTTACATCAACGCGGGCAATCCAATATCCTTTCATGATTCCTCCTTAAACAATTCTTTGGCAGTTACTAATACTTTATCCAAATGAGTGGCATTGGGGCCACCCCCGCGAGCGAAGTCAGGTCGACCTCCCCCGCCCTTTCCTTCAACAATAGGAACGAGGCGCTTGGTTAGGTCAATGGCTGAAAAGCGATCAGTTAAATTATCTGTCACTCCAACGGCAATTGACGCCTTACCTTCAAACTCCGAAACGAGCAAGATAATTCCAGACATTACCCGAACTTTTTCATTATCTATTATTCCTGATATTTCTGCAGGGGGCAAACCCTTGATTATCCTTCCAATCAATTGCCCCCAGGTAAAATTCTTCTGAAATTGTAAACCCTTTTCTTCGTTGGCAGGAGCCGAAAACTTCTCTCTTCGCATGGCCTCTAATTCTTTTCGCAATTGATTTTTTTCTTTGAGCAAAGCGGCAACTGTATGGGGTATTTCTTTCGGGGGCACCTTAAGCTTAAGTGATGTCTCTGCCATGAGTTGATCCATTGTTCGTAAATAATCTAATGCCCTCTTTCCTGTCAGTGCTTCAACCCGTCGAATACCTGATGCAATTGAACTCTCACCAGTTACTACAAACAGTCCGATTTCAGACGTTGAATTCACGTGAATTCCCCCGCACAATTCCTTTGAAAATGCATCCGTATTAATAGATTCACCATTCATGTCTTCGTAACCCATTGAAACGACTCGAACTTCATCGTCATACTTTTCTCCAAACATGGCTTGGGCCCCTGTTCCTAATGCTTCTTCAAGTCCCATAATTGAGATCTTTACCGGAGCATTTTCAAATATTTTTTGGTTTACGGTCTCCTCAACTTTGGCAAGCTCTTCTAAATTCAGTGGCTGTGAGTGTGCAAAGTCAAACCGCAAGCGATTTGCATCATTAAGCGATCCTTTTTGAACTACATGACTTCCCAAACATCGCCTCAAGGCCTCGTTTAGAAGGTGAGTTGCAGAATGATTCTGTTTGATTTTTTGTCTTCGGGTATCATCAACTCTCAAATCAGCATCATCGTTGACACGAACATAACCCTTTAAGACTTTACAGTGGTGGGCATAAACTCCAACATGTTTCTGGGTGTCGGTAACTTTAAGTCGTCCTGTCGAAGTGTTGATTGTGCCCGTATCACCAACTTGTCCTCCTGCTTCGGCATAGAAAGGGGTTTGATTGGTAACTACAATAATCTCACTATCAGTCGATGCTTCCTGTAATTCCACTTTACCATCCGTCAGGGCAAGGATTACTGCCTGCGAGTGAGCATATTCATATCCTAAAAATTCGGTACTACCATGCTGTTCCTGAATCTTAAACCAAATCTCACTCTCAGCTGCCTCTCCAGATCCACTCCAGCTCGCACGGGCTTTGATTTTTTGTTTTGACATCTCGGATTCAAATTCCGATACATCAACGGTGATATCTCGTTCACGAAGGACGTCCTGGGTTAAGTCCAAAGGAAAGCCGTACGTATCATAAAGTTTGAAAGCAACTGGTCCAGATAATTGATCTCCAGCTGCCAAATCTCCGGCTTCCTTGTTTAATATCTCTAATCCTCTTGCGAGTGTTTCTTTAAATCTTTTTTCCTCGCCTCTAATAGTTTCACTAACAATGTCTTGATTCTGAACGAGCTCAGGAAAAGCATCACCCATGAGTTGAACGAGCAGCGGGAATAATTCATGAAGTAACGCACCTTCATAGCCAAGAAAATGAGCGTGCCGAATCGCTCGACGCATTATTCTTCTTAGTACATACCCCCGTCCCTCTTTGGCTGGGAGTACACCCTCAGCAATCAGAAAAGCAGTTGATCTCAAATGATCAGCAATAACGCGGTGATGAACATTTTTATCACTAAATGGATCGGTGCCTGTTTTCTTTGCTGACTCCTCAATCAGCCGCGTAAATAAATCAGTGCAGTAGTTATCGCGAGTTCCTTGCAGGAGAGCACCAATTCTTTCGAGTCCCATTCCAGTATCAATACAAGGACGAGGAAGCGGATTCATCTGACCCGAATCATCTTTATTATACTGCATGAAGACAAGATTCCAGATTTCAACAAACCGGTCCCCATCCTCATCGGGAGATCCAGGTGGTCCACCTGGAATATCTTCACCATAATCAAAAAATATTTCTGAACACGGACCACACGGGCCTGTGTTACCCATCGACCAAAAATTATCAGAGCTAGAAATTTTGATTATCTTATCGTCAGAGAAGCCGGCAATTTTCTTCCAATATCCCGCGGCTTCATCATCATCATGATAGACGGTACATAGTAGCCGGTCGGCCGGAATATCATATCCTCTAGTCAGGAGATCCCACGTGTAATGGATTGCTTGTTCCTTGAAATAGTCACCAAAAGAAAAATTCCCCAGCATTTCAAAAAAGGTGTGGTGTCGCGCCGTGTAGCCGACATTATCAAGGTCGTTATGTTTGCCACCCGCTCTGATGCATTTCTGGCTTGTGCAAGCACGTACATAATCTCGTTTCTCAATCCCTGTGAATAGGTTTTTAAACTGAACCATTCCCGAATTCACGAAAAGGAGAGTTGCATCGTTTCGTGGAACCAAAGGAGAACTTTGAACTACTTGGTGATCATTACGATTAAAATAGTCTAGAAAATGGGTTCGGATTTCATTCAAACTTGTCATGGGTCACAAAAGTATCTAAAGCTAGTTTTATGGTCCAGCTGAGATGCCAACAAATTCAATGGGAATTATGAATCTTCCTTAGGCTGATTTAAACCAACGGCATTCCTAATTTTTGTTTCAAGTTCTTGGGCGAGTTCTGGATTATTATTGAGAACTTCGACTGTGTTAGGTTTACCTTGTGCTAACCTTTCATCATTATATGAGTACCAAGAGCCAGATTTTTCGACTATATTGTGCTTTGTGCCGAGGTCAATGAGCTCGCCGGCTTTGGATATTCCTTTCCCATAGAGGATATCAAATTCAACCTGCTTAAAGGGAGGAGCCATTTTATTCTTAACCACCTTAACCCGTGTTGTATTTCCCATAACTTCATCGCGTACTTTGATGGCACCAATGCGCCTGATATCCAAGCGAACCGAGGAATAAAATTTGAGCGCATTACCTCCCGTGGTTGTTTCAGGGGATCCAAACATTACGCCAATTTTCATTCGGATTTGGTTAATAAAAATAACAATACAGTTTGACCGATTGATTGAACCGGTAAGCTTTCGCATCGCTTGGCTCATTAATCGAGCCTGAACCCCCACCTGGGAATCTCCCATCTCACCATCAAGTTCTGATTTAGGCGTTAGCGCCGCAACAGAGTCAACCACAACTATTGAAACAGCACCAGAGCGGATAAGCGTATCAGTAATCTCAAGTGCCTGTTCGCCCGTGTCAGGTTGTGAAATCAATAAGTGGTCTGTGTCAACTCCAAGTCGTTTTGCATAAGCGGGGTCGAGGGCATGTTCGGCATCAACAAAAGCAGCAATTCCACCCTTCTTCTGTTCCTCTGCAACTACGTGAAGGGTTAGGGTTGTTTTTCCAGACGCTTCGGGGCCAAAAATTTCGACAATTCGGCCTTTGGGAAGGCCGCCAACCCCCAAAGCTATATCCAAGCCAAGAGAACCAGTTGGCGTCACTTCAACCCCTTGGTTAACATTGGATTGCCCAAGCTTCATGATGGCACCTTTGCCAAAATTACGTTCAATTTGGCTCAATGCTGCTTCAAGGGCTTTTTGCTTATCCATCTAGTTCCTCTCTAAACTTGGCTGTTTGATAGCCATTCACGAATTAAATTTATTCAACGACTCGATAGCCATTATCATGTCTATCTAATAGACCAATTGTTGGGCCAAAGATATGACCTCCTGAAAAATAAATCTTATCGGTCGAGATCATGTCCAAAGTTTTCTTACGAACTTTGACCCCTGCATCTTGGTCTAAATCAAATCCTAACCGAATAGATGGATTTTGTAATTGGACATCTTGGACAACAAACAAATCAGTTACATAGAGAAATTGATGTCCATTCGATTCGACCCTAATTCCCGAATGACCTGGAGTATGCCCATAGAGTTCTACAAAACTCACCTCAGGAGAAATTGTACCGTTTTTATTCAGAGTCGTAATGTTTGAGTCATATTCGGTAGTAAATTGTTCTGCGAGTTTTCTCCAATCGTTCAAGGCTGGAACAGCGAAGTTTGGATCAGTCCAAAAATTATATTCATTTTCATCAATAATGATTTCTGCATTGGGATACACCAATGATCCATCATTATGGAAAGCACCGCCAATGTGGTCGGGGTGAAGATGAGTAAATACGACTTTTGATATAGATTTTGGATTAAAACCTATCTCGGCAAAGGCTTGATTGATATGTCCAGCATTCTCACCAAAGAGGTTTCCGACACCTGCATCAATCAAAATACATTCGTTTTCAGATTCAATCAGACAGCAGTTAAATCGAGTTTCAATTTGCGTTTTACCACACTTGCTAAGCAAGGCATTAATTTCATCCTCACTGTTATCTGGAAAGAGGTCATAGCCAAAAACATTATGTCCATCGTTCAAAATCGTCACTTTGACATCACCAATTTGTTTCGTGCACGTTTTTGTCATAAGATTGTTCCCAACTGTAGCTTAAATTCTTAATATAAATTTAGGAAAGAATTAAACTTTTCTGACCTGAATTCAATTGCAATACCTGAAGTCTCTGATGAATAACCGTTAAGGGACACTAATTCTCAAATCCAAGACATACAATATACTTCTCCGAACTATCTTTACGCGTAGCATCGGGTTTGAAAGTGTGTACGTGTGAAAACGATTGCTTTAAATCTCTTTGAAGCCGGTGGTCAGCACCTCCTTCAAGGACTTTGGCAACAAAAAAGCCACCGCTCTTAAGAACATTGCTTGCAAGATCAAAAGCGAGTTCACATAAAGCCACAATGCGAATGTGGTCAGTCTTCCTGTGGCCTGTTGCAGGTGAAGCCATATCGGAAAGAATTCCATCGGTTTCACTGGTGGCTAAGGAATTAAAAAATTCGCCCTCTTCCAAGTCAAAAGCATTTTTTTGGTGAAAATCAACCCCGTTAATGGGATCCATCGGGTTTAGATCTATAGCGATGACTTGCCCTTGAGGTAAATTTTGATATAACTGAGTTGCATTGGTTAACTTTGCTAAAACTTGTGCCCACCCCCCTGGTGCGCTCCCTAAATCAATTACATTCATTCCTGGTTTTATACATTTATATTTTTCATTAATTTGAAGAAGCTTAAACGCCGAGCGAGATCGATACCCCTCACTCCTTGCAGAATTAACATAAGGATCATTAAGTTGGCGTTGTAACCACCGAGTAGAACTCACTTTTCGGCCCTTTGCCTTATTGACTTTCACATGGAGTTTGCGATGTCCTTTCAATGCGAATTCCTTCAGTTCAATTTAATTAAAAATGCTATTGCAATTCTGAATTTAAAACTTAATACCTCTTTGACATAAGAATAGTTGTTTATTCACAAAAATAAACAAGACCGATCAACCTTTGGGGGAAGGAAAAGGCATGGTTGAACTTGTTATCGTTTATTGGCGTGATATCCCCGCTCAAGTTATTGTCGGCAGGGGTCGTAAAGCCAAAAAAAAGCAACTCCCAGAACGGTTTGAAAAAGCCATTGACAAATGCGCAATGAAAATCGGTGCGACTGGAACAGACACCTACCTACAAGAATGGCACAAATCACCACCAATTGAATTGGAAGGCGACCCCGAAATAATTTTAGAAAATAAAGTCAAAACAATTGAAACGCAGTATGACAGTGAAATGCTGAAATCTTTAATTGCGAATTCTGGGTGGAAATCATGAATATTTTGGACAGCTTTTCCGTGGAAGTATTACCAAAAACAGCAGCAAAAATTGAAGATTTTCATGCTCTTTTTCCTCCCAACACACAGATCTATATTGCTAATGTTGTCGGGACTCCGTTTTCCATCATGCTGGATACCTCCAAGCGTATTCAACGCCAAGGATTTACTGTCGTTCCACACTTATTGGCGCGTACTATTCCTGACAAATCTGCCTTAGCAAACCAATTATCGCAATATCAGAACGAAGCAGGCGTTAATCAATTGCTATTGATAGCGGGTGGAGCCAAGCAACACTACGGCGAATTTGAGAGCACTTTAGACCTCCTTGCTACAGGTTTGTTTGATAAGTTTTCTTTTAAGTCTTTGCATTTTGCCGGTCATCCAGAAGTCAATTTTGATATTGACCCTGACAGAGGGACTTACAACGCTGACCAAGCTCTCGCTTTAAAACAAGACTTTGCCCAACGTACCGATGCTGAAGTTTCCTTAATCACTCAATTTGGATTTAATCATCAAACTGTCATTGATTGGCTATTTCGGGTCAGTCAGTTGGGAATTGATCTCCCTGTAAAGATCGGTGTCACTGGTCCAACCAAAATTCAAACCTTATTAAAATATGCTATAGCTTGTGGTGTTGGAGCTTCCATAAGTGTTTTACAAAAAAAAGCTAGTAGTGTAACCAAACTTTTAACCCCTTTTGAACCCGTTGAATTCCTTGATCAATTATCACAAGAATTGATAACTCAACAAATACCTTTATTTTCAGGAATTCATTTTTTTCCACTCGGTGGAATCCAAGCCTGTTCCGATTGGATCAAATCCAATCAACACCGATACATAAATTAATGGGGATAGCTCTTGCCACAAACAATTGTTGAATCAAATTCTAAAACGGTCATTATTGACTTTAACGAACCGTTCTGCGTTATCGGCGAAAGGATTAATCCTACGGGTCGAAAACTTCTAGCCATTGAGTTAGAAAATGGCAACTTTGATACGGTTAAACATGATGCTGTTCAGCAGGTAGAATGCGGAGCATCAATTTTGGATGTGAATGCCGGTGTTGTATTTAATTCGAATCCAGATCCCAATCAAACCGAACCACCACTCATGAAAAAACTCATCAATTTAATTCAAGAACTCGTTGATGTACCACTATGTATTGACAGCTCAGTACCAGGAGCATTAGCAGCTGGACTTGAGGTTTGCCAAGGCCGACCACTGGTCAATTCAGTCACGGGTGAGGAAGAACGCCTTGAGACGATTTTACCCTTAGTAAAAAAATTTAATGTCCCTGTGGTCGCAATTTCCAACGACGATTCGGGAATCTCCGAAGACCCTGATGTAAGATTTGAAGTCGCCAAAAAAATTGTTGAGCGGGCATCTGACTATGGCATCCCCTCCAACGATATTGTCGTTGACCCATTAGTGATGCCGGTAGGAGCTATAGCCACAGCAGGTATGCAGGTATTTAAACTTGTTCGTCGATTACGTGAAGAATTGTTTGTCAACACCACTTGTGGTGCGTCTAACATTTCTTTTGGCCTACCTAACCGCCATGCGATTAATGCAACTTTCTTACCTATGGCCATTACTTCTGGAATGACTTCAGCTATCATGAATCCAGTTCGACAGTTGGAAATGGACGCAATTCGCGCCGCCAATTTATTAACTGCTAATGATCCGAACGGAGCAACTTGGATACGCTATAATGCGCCTCAGGATAGAAACCTTGAAGGTCAAAAGAGAACTCGACGAGGACGTCGTCGACCAAGATAATTGACGATTTGATATTTTCAGTAGTTAGTTTAGTTGTGTGACAGATAAAAATCCGTTAGTCGTATTTTCGCCATCGGGGAAACGAGGGCGCTTCCCCGTTGGGACACCCATATTGCATGCAGCAAGAAGTCTCGGTGTTGACCTTGATAGTGTGTGTGGAGGACGTGGGATATGTTCTCGATGCCAAATTACTCCCTCCTTCGGCTCATTCCCAAAATATCAAATCACCGCCTCTGAATCATCTCTTTCCAAGTGGAATGAAATCGAAGCTCGCTATGACCGTGTCCGCGGATTAAAGAAAGGCCGACGACTTGGGTGTCAAGCTAAAATTCAAGCGGATATTATCGTTGACGTACCACCCGAATCACAGGTTCATAAACAAATCGTAAGAAAATCAGCTGACGTTCGACCTGTCGTTATGAAACCGTCAACACGGTTATATTTCATCACTGTTGATGAACCTGACATGCATAACCCTGAAGGCGATTTTGAGCGCATTAAAAAAGCTCTTAAGGAGCAATGGGAAATTGCCTCAGTGGAGCTCGATTTTTCGCTGATTACAAAACTGCAAAAGGCTCTTCGTACAGGCGAATGGAAATTGACTCTTGCCCTCTGGCAGGACCATCGGACATCAATTCCACGAATTACACAATTATGGCCAGGTTTTTTTGACGGACCGCTGCACGGTTTAGCCATGGATTTGGGGTCAACCACTATTGCACTGCACATTTGTGACCTTAGAAGTGGTGATGTTGTTGCTTCAACAGGAATTATGAATCCACAAATTAGGTTTGGTGAAGACCTCATGAGTCGCGTTTCTTACTCCATGATGAATCAGGATGGCGACCGTGAACTGACTCATGAAGTTCGCAAAGCCATTGATGAATTGATATCAACAACGGCAGCTGAGAACCAGATTGACTTACAATCAATAGTTGATATGGTCATAGTATGCAACCCGGTTATGCACCACCTCCTCATTGGGGTAGACCCAGTTGAGTTAGGACAAGCGCCCTTTGCATTGGCGATTTCATCAGCAATGAATATTCTCGCTTCTCAACTGGAATTATCATCACTTTCCCAATCAGTACCCATTTATCTCCTGCCTTGTATTGCCGGTCATGTCGGAGCTGACGCTGCTGGAGTGATTCTATCGGTTGAACCTCAGAAGGCCACGGAAAAAACGCTTGTCGTTGATGTCGGAACAAATGCCGAAATTATCTTCGGTAACCAATCAATAGTTCTTGCCTGCTCCTCGCCAACTGGTCCAGCCTTTGAAGGTGCTCAAATAACTTCGGGTCAGCGTGCCACTCCCGGTGCCATTGAAAAAGTTCGGATAAACCCTCAAACCAAAGAGCCGCGATTTAAAATCATCGGCAGCGAATTGTGGTCTGATGAAAAAGGGTTTGATGATGTCATTCTGGATGCCGGTGTTCATGGCATTTGTGGTTCAGGGATTATTGAGGTAATTGCCGAAATGCGCATGGCCGGAATAATTGATAATTCAGGTTTAATTGGCTCAAAAGAAGAAGTTGGGTCCAATCGTTTGGTCAAAAATGGTCGCACAAACGCATACGTATTATATGAAGATAAACATAGCGATGCCGCCCCTATTTTAGTTACTCAAAATGACATTCGTGCAATCCAACTGGCAAAATCTGCTTTATATGCTGGTGCTCGATTGCTGATGAAACACTTTGGTACGGAAGAAGTAGAACGAATTATTCTAGCGGGAGCATTTGGGTCACATATTTCCGTCAAGCACGCAATGGTATTAGGAATGATTCCCGATTGTGATCTTCAAAAAGTTGTCTCGGCTGGTAATGCGGCAGGTTCAGGAGCTCGCATTGCCTTATGCAACATTCAATCCCGTCAAGGCATTGAAAATGTTGTTTTGAAGATTCTCAAAGTTGAGACTGCAATTGACCCCAATTTTCAGGAACATTTTGTTAATGCAAATGCAATACCACATGCCATTGATGAATTTCCTAATCTAACCAAGGCTGTCAATCTTCCCCAAACTCATTTTAATCGAAGCGGGAGCCGCAAGAGAAAACGACAACGTGACACTTAAGCTGGAATTAATTTGCTTGCTATCTTCATCCCAAGATATTTGAATTTAGTGGGCGATTGTCTCTCGCAACTCATCCTTTGTTTATTTCCTGTAATAGGCCTTCAAGGGAAGGACTTAAACCAGAGGAACTTACACTTGGATTATTCACATATGGGTAGAGTTGCTTAGCCATCGCTTTACCAAGTTCTACACCCCACTGATCAAAGCTATTTATGCCAAGAATAACACCTTCAACAAATACTCGATGCTCATAGATGGCAATAATTTGACCAAGCGTATAGGGAGATAGTTTTTGATAGAGCAAGGTGGTAGAAGGTCGGTTTCCTTGAAAATGTTTGTGCCGATTGATAGACTCTTCAGGGGAGGATGTTGTCGTTTGCCCACTACCCATCATGAGAGCCTCAGATTGTGCGAGACAGTTCGCCAAAAGATAATCGTGGTGATGCTTTAGTTCGGGTTCGTGCCCATTAATTCCAACCAGGAATTCACACGGTACTATTTGTTTCCCTTGATGAATCAGCTGAAAAAAGGCATGCTGCCCATTGGTTCCAATACCTCCCCAAATAATTGGGCCCGCAACATCGCCTAATGCTTCACCTTGAATTGTCGTGGATTTACCGTTGGATTCCATTTCAAGTTGCTGTAAGTAATGGGCTAAATGTTCTAAACGTTGCTCATAGGCCATCACTATTCGGGTTGCGTAGCGACAGACTTGATGATGCCATATTCCTACCAAAGCCAGCATCACTGGAATATTCTGCGAAATAGATTGACTTACAAAATGGGTATCGATACTTTTTCCTCCCGCAAGAAACTGCTTGAAATGTTCCACACCAATTGAGAGCATAGTGCTCAACCCTATTGAGGACCAAATTGAATATCGTCCTCCTACCCATTCACCAAAACTAAAAATTCTTTCGGCAGGAATGCCAAAATCTGTGCATTTGTCATAAGCAGTTGATATCGCTGCAAAATGTTTTGAAACGGCCTCCTCGCCAAGTGTTTGAACTATCCAAAGTCGAGCCGATTCTGCATTCGTTAGAGTTTCTAAGGTTGTGAACGTTTTTGATGCAACTAGAATGAAAGTCGTTTGAGGATTAACTTGTGCCAAGGTATCAGCAAGGTCTGCTCCGTCAATATTAGAAACATTATGAATTCTAAGTCCTTTGGCAAAGGGTCTAAGTGCTCTTGTTACCATTCTTGGTCCTAAATCAGAGCCTCCGATACCAATATTGATGACATCTGTAAACCTTGGTGCTTTATGGGGTTTAATGGTTCCATTAAGCATCCCATCAACGAATTCATAGCATTTCTGGTGTTGCTCTGAAACGATTACGTTTGTTTGTTGAGCATTAGCCGAAGCATTGGCCGACAAACTACCTCTTTCAGCTAAATGCAAGACGGGTCGATTCTCAGTGACGTTGATCGGTTCACCACTAAACATGCTGTCGCGGTAAGCTCCAACATTTGCAACACTCGTCAGCTGAATAAGCAGGTTTTTAATTGATTGGTCAATATTGGTTTTGGAATAATCAAAATATAGCCCATCCGCTTTGATAGTGAAGTTTTCAATTCGTTTGGAATCCTGTTTGAACAAAGAACTTATTCGACGCTTGTCGACAATTTTCTGAATTCTCTTTAATTCTTGCCACAACATAGTGTCACTCAATGTAATGAACTGTCGCTTGGCGTGTAAAAAAACTGACTGGGGCCAATGGATTATTGTGATCATGACCTCTTTGCATAAACACCTTTAATTTTGTTTCCCCTTTGAACAAGAGGTGAGTATGTTGGGCCGAATTAAGTACATTGAGCGAAAGGGTAATTCTTTGCTCTGGCTGACTTGGAACAGAAACACAAACAGTCTCTGGAGCGTCCTTGGCGATTGCATCACTTAATTCATCAGAATCAGGGAACAAAGAGGCAACATGAAGATCCTCACCCATTCCTAGTAAACAAATCGACAATGGTAGTAATAACCTAATTTGTTTGTTGGTTTCTTCACCACTGCTCTGGTCTTGAAACAACGAAATTAAACGTGCCCCTTCAGCTTTATTTTTGAGGAGTGAATTGCGTATCATTCTCTCATTTGATCGCTTAGAATCAAGGGGTACACAACGTTCATCCGAGGGGATTATTATCACCTTTGACCAGTCTAATTCCATATTGGATAAGGCATTAAAGACAGGATCTGGTGTTGTACCACCTGGAACCACCAGACTTGCTTTACCCTTCTTGGAAATCAAATATTCAAGTTGGGAATGAATCAGAATGGCAACAGATTGACCCCAATAGGATGTATTTTTGTAGGTGATGAGATTCATTTTGAGATTTTCATCCAATTACGGTTGTCGGCATGAATCAAGTGATGTGCTTCGGTCGGCCCGCTTGTTGCTGGTTTATATAAAATTGGTCTGTTTTCATTCCCCTCCCAGTTTTGAATAACTTTGTCAGTCCAATCCCAAGCGGCTTCAACTTCATCACCTCTCATAAACAACGTTTGGTCACCACGGATAACATCCATGATCAGTCTTTCATAAGCATTAATGAGTTGTCCAAACTCGCCTGAGGAAAGTGATTTATCAAAACTCATATCTAATGGAACTTGAACTAACCGCATTCCCCCTGGACCCGGTTCCTTAATTGTAACTCGCATAATGATACCTTCTTTTGGTTGAACCCTAATAACGAGTGCATTACTCTTAAGTGTTTCGGATGAATCAAATATTAGATGCGGAAGGTCTTTAAAGACGACAACAATTTCGGTTACCCGATTTGTCAATCTCTTCCCTGTACGAATATAAAAGGGAACTCCGGCCCATCTCCAATTGGCTAAAGAACACTTCATTGCCACATAACTCTCCGTTAAACTCTGGGAGTTTTCAATGTCATCCAAAAAGCTTTTTATTTTTCCATTTGCACCATATTGACCGCGCACTACGTTGCCACCTTTTGGTACTTCTAGCGAACGAATAACTTTCAGTTTTTCATCACGAACTGCATCAGGAGAAAATTTTGAAGGAGGCTCCATTGCTACTAAACATAAAAGCTGCATTAAGTGGTTTTGTACCATATCCCGCATGGCTCCAGAAGAATCATAATATCCCCCTCTTCCGGCAACTCCTATACTCTCGGCAACAGTGATTTGTACATGGTCAATGTATTGACAGTTCCACAAGGGTTCAAAAAGAATGTTTGCAAAACGCAGCGCCATAAGATTCTGAACTGTTTCTTTGCCTAAGTAATGGTCAATTCTATAAATTTGGCTTTCTTCAAATACCTCACCAAGGAGTTGATTGAGCTGGCGCGCCGAATCTAAATTATGACCAAATGGCTTTTCAACGACAATTCGTGACCGATTATTGACAAAACCATGCTTGGCCAAACCCCGGGTCAGTGCGGTAAATACATTTGGTCCAACTGAAAGATAGAAGACACTGAGCCAATCCTGATTGAGTTGGTTATAAAGATTCATCCAATTTGTATCTTGGGTTGCATCAAGTTGCACATATTTGACTAGGCTCAAAAAACTAGTCAGTTTGCTTTCGTCAATTTCTTGACCTGCATGACGATTACGAATCGACTCCAATACGATAGTTATAAATTCATTTTGGGAAAGTGGACTGCGAGCAACACCAACGATATTTGACTGTGATGTCATCTGGCCAACTAGGTAGCGGTTGAATAAAGACGGGAAAATCTCTTTTTTGGCCAAATCCCCAGTGCCACCAAAAAGAATGAGGTTAAAGGGATCAACAGGAATAATTTGAAACATGAGATGAACTTAAATTTATGAAATCACAGGAAAATGAATTATTTCATAAGGCTGAAATTATTATTGGTAGCCTCATTCACATATATCTACAAAAGAATTTTTTCAGTATTACTTTGAACTTAATTCGTTCTTTTCACAGGGTTTAGGCTGAAGCAAAAAGTAACCAACCGAATTAACTACATTATTAAGAATTTATGAAATCCACCAATACTTCCTCAACCGAAGCAATTGATTTGACAGTTCATGGTCGTTATAACGGCCGTTTTTGCCATTCAAGGGTCACCGCAGACGGTTCTGAAAGAGCTTCTGTTGCTCTCAACAAACCGCAAATTTTATGGTTCAATACTGGAACCCTGTGTAACATTGAGTGCCACAATTGCTACATTAAGAGCTCACCGACTAACGATAGTTTGGTCTATATGACGACTGCCGAGGTTAAAAACTTTCTGGAACAAATCAAAGAAAGAAACTGGCCAATATCAGAAATTGGTTTAACCGGAGGGGAGCCATTCATGAATCCAGACATTCTTGGGATCATGAGATCGATTCTCAGTGAGGGGTATGACTTACTTATTCTGACCAATGCCATGCGTCCAATGATGCGCCCGCACATTCGTAAAGGCCTAATTGAAATAATTAATACTTATCAGCATCAGTTGGTAGTCAGAGTATCTCTTGATCACTATCAAGGTGAAAAGCATGATGAGATACGCGGTGATGGTGCCTTTGAAAGAACTCTAATGGGTTTGGATTGGCTGAGTCAACACCGCTTTAATATCGCTGTTGCAGGCCGAATGCACTGGGCCGAAGATGAAAATGAAGTGCGTCGGGGTTTTGGTGCTTTGTTCCATGAACGCTTGTACAATATTGATCCTCATGACCATTCATCGCTTGTATTGTTTCCCGAAATGGATTTGGATATGGAAATTCCCGAGATTTCCGTTGGCTGCTGGAAAATCCTTGATAAAAGCCCCAATCAAATGATGTGTGCCTCATCACGTATGGTGGTTAAGCGAAAGTTTGCACCTAAACCGACCGTGGTCTCATGCACTCTTCTTCCTTATGAACCAGAGTTTGAATTGGGCGAAACTTTAGAAGAAGCCGAGAGTCCCGTATATCTTAATCACCCTTATTGTGCACAATTCTGCGTCCTCGGCCAAGCCTCGTGTAGCCCTAAATCATAAATAAAGCGTATTCCCAGAGATTCATCTCATTGGTGGGGAAGGTTTGATTGCAATATTTTTTCAACAAGTCCTAAATTGACATTTTCAGCTACAAACGCCTCACCAATACCTCGGACCAAGACAAATCTGAGAACACCATTCATGACTTTTTTATCCTTTTTCATTGCCTTCATTAACATCTGGGCAGTCGGGTGATTATATTTTATTTGGTTGGGCGAGTGTACAAGTTGAAACGACCTCATATGGTCGGTTAATCTCTCAACATCTTCTTTAGGGCAGAATTTACTTTCAGCTGAAAGCTGAAATGCCAGATTACATCCAATTGTAACGGCCTCCCCGTGCAACAGGCAATTTGTATAATCTGTTAGGGTTTCAAAGGCATGACCAAAGGTATGTCCTAAATTGAGTAGGGTTCGTTGGTTACCAAGCTCCTTTTCGTCCTCTTCAACAATGGTGGATTTGATCTGACAGGATTTTTGAACCATTTTCATTATTGCTTCGATTTCCATCTCCTTAATTTGATTGCTATTGGTCTCAAGCCAATCAAAGAAATCCCGATCACAAATTAGTCCATATTTAAGCACCTCCCCATAGCCGGCCCAATACTGTCGAGCAGGCAAGGTAGTGATCAATTCAAGGTCATTCAGCACTAATTTTGGTTGCTTGAAAGAACCAATTAAATTCTTCCCTTGTTTGGAATTAATGCCTGTCTTTCCACCAATCGCACTATCAACCTGAGCTAATAAAGTTGTTGGTATTTGAACGTATTCGATCCCACGCAACACAATGGATGCAACAAAACCAGCCAAATCACCTATCACGCCTCCCCCGAAGGCAATCAAGAGGTCCTTTCTTTCAATTTGAAGACTTAAGAGCTTTTCAACAACTTCATGGACAACGGTCAACGATTTTGATTTCTCGCCAGGCTCAAGAATAATTACTTCCCACTTTATACCTACTTGATCAAGTGGTTCTGTTAATCGAGTTAAATGAAGTTCAGCAACATTACTTTCGGTGATTATTGTTACACGTTGATGGAGTAGATCTGATAAATAGTGATCAAGGTTTTGAAGCAATCCATAACCAATATGAATATCATAACTATCATTCGCCAAATTGACGGTAACAATTTTTGAAACAATTTTCTGATGACCACGTGATATCATTGATTTCCTAAAATAGTTTGCTTAATTTTCATTACGAGTTCGTCAAATGCCGTTCCGTCATCGGTTCTGAAGCAATATCGTGCCAATTGATAAGATGCTTCCCGGAGGGTAAGTAAATTGCGGATTTCAGCAATTTTGTTTTCATGCATAAGAAGGGGCCTTGTTTGGTCTACTTTTAAACGCTCAAAAATAGTTTCGGGTGCCGCTTGGAGCAAAATCGAAGTCGCAACTGATTCGATAATTTTTCTGTTCTTTTCAAAGCAGTAAGCTCCGCCACCAATCGCGACCACTCGAGGAGCATCAAGAAAGATTTCATCAATGACGGCATGCTCTAATTCTCTGAAATAATCCTCTCCAGAGTCAGCAAATATTTCACTAATGGTTTTATTTACCCGTTGTTCAACCTGCATGTCTGTATCGATAAAATCAACCTGCAGTTCCTTTGCTAATCTTTTGCCAATTGTAGATTTCCCAACTCCCATGAAACCGATAAGAGCGACGGGACATTTTAATGTATTTTGCATAGAATTTTCTTTGCCGTGGGAAATTAGTTTCAGCTCACTTAGATTAGTCGCTTAAGAAAAGGCAATCATATACAAGCCGAAAGGCAATTATTCAAGAAATCTTGATTCACTTAAATTGGGAAATGCAAGGAATTATCATTATTTTTAGTACTTTAAGTTTTTAATTTATAAGCAATAAAATTGTTCGTTTCATAGCAATTCAAAAATCCTGCCACACCTATAATCTAGGTTTGAGACAATCATTATATTTACACGAATGAGATTAATACAAATTTTGATTTCCTTGATCAGATCAACAAGTTCGTCATGCTTCCAAGTCATGAATTTGCTTTTATTCTCATACAACTCTATTTAATACTAGAAGAATAATTTTTAAAATGACCCATTCCCAATGTGGCGAAGGATAGTAATTTTAGTTTTTATAATTGTCGTTGTATTCGCAGGTCTGCTTGGGTATTCCTATTTTGGTAACCTTACGCCCCCTGAGGGTATCATTGAAATACCAATTGAGGTCAATGCAAATCAGAGCTAGCACTTTACTATCAACAGCTCTCCTTATCCCGTTCCTTGGGATATGTTATAGTCAAGCAAATTCCCAAACTGGAACCTTCTTTAACCAAACGCTTGGTTATTCTGAATCTGATTCATTGACCATCACACAATCAACCTTGATGGATTTGGATGTGAATTCTGTTGGCCTTATCCCAAGTAGTGTTTCAGGGTTTCCAAAACAGTTATGGAAAGGGTCAACAACTTCAGCAATTACTGACCAGATTAGCCGCATGGGGACGAATCTTGTTCCCGAAGCACTTGAGTTGCTTTATGTCATTCTATTGGCTGAATCTGACCCCCCAATTGACTCTCTTGGAGAAGGAAAACTATTTCTTGTACGAATTGATAAATTACTGGAGCTTGGTGCCCTTGATCATGCTAATGTATTAATGGACCGTGCAGGTCGTAGCGTAAGGAAATTTTTTCAGAGGCGCTTTAACATAGCCCTTTTAACCAATAATGAAACCCAAATTTGCCAAGAAATACTACGGGACATTAGTATCCAACCAACTTTGGCTCAACGTATTTACTGCCTTGTACGACTCGGTGAATGGGAGACGGCCAGCGTCGCCTTTAAAGTTGCCCAAGCTCTTGGCGAGTTTTCACCTCTTGAGGAACAGATAATCTTAATTTATCTCTACCCCGAACTCACTTTCAAAACATCAGGATTCACGATTGATGAATTAAGCCCCCTTCACTTTCGTATGCTTGTTGACAGCGGTTATTCCTATAGTTTTCAAAATATGAATAATACTTTAGGGTATTATCAAAAAAATTCCAATTCACCATGGAAAACGCGGATTGGCGCCCATGAAAGTCTCGTACAAAGCATTGCTTTACCTTTTGAAACCTTATTAGTAACTTACGCTGAGAATAAACCACCGGCTTCAGGGGGAGTTTGGGATCGGGTTAATGCTATTCAATCCCTTGAAGAAGCAATCTATTTTGATCGTGAAGACGATATTAATAAGTTTTTTCAGGAAGCTTTTAAACTCATGCTTCAAGCTGGTTTGGAGGTTGAATTTTCGAAGTATTTTGTACCGCGGATTATCAACCAACTTTTGGAATATGGAAAAATTCCTCCTCGACATTTTATTCCCGTCATTTTAAGTGATCTCAGTATCAATCAACGCGACTTACTTGTACCGACAAATCGTAATGAAGATTTTTATATTGATTTGAAATTTGGTCGCTTAAATGAAGCCATTCCTAATTCCGCGTTGCAGGAATCTATTCTTGAAGGTCTAAAAATCTTCAAACCTGGCGATAAAGTGGAATTGAATAGCCGCAGTAATATAAACGGTCTAGCCTTATTAGAAACTTTAGATATTCTCCAAGATATTACCCAAACCCCGCCTCATGAAATCGGAACAGCACTTGAAACTCTTTCCCGATTTGGATTAAAAGATGAAGCTCGCGAAATTGCTCTCCAAATTTTGTTAATTGAAAATGAAAAATATCAAATGTATCCAACTCATTGATCTTTTCATTGAAATGTTGATTGCCGAGCGCAATGCAGCAGCTAATACAGTCAATGAATATCGGCGGGATATGCGAGGTTTAAAGCAATATCTGAGCAGTCAAAATATTTCCTTACTTGGTGCAACTCGTGATAATATCACGACTTATTTGAGTGACCTTAATTCCCAAAAGCTATCCAAATCAACCCAAGCTCGTAAACTTTCAGTTATCAAAGAGTTTTACCGTTTTCTGCAAGAAGATGGGTTTCGGAGTGATTATTTGGGAGCAACAATCAAAAGCCCTAGAATCCCCCGATCATTACCTAAATGTTTATCGGTAGAAGAAATAACCCTTTTGCTTGACCAAGCAAAGAATTACGGAAAGAATGATTACCTCAAGGCGCGCAATTCGTGTCTCTTTGAATTGATGTATGCAACTGGAATGCGGGTATCTGAGATCGTTGAACTTCCACGTAATACTGTTCAAGGCAATCCTGATGCAATTATTGTTAAAGGCAAAGGTTCTAAAGAACGGCTTGTCCCCATTTCTAAAGTTGCCAACCGAGCCATTGGAAATTGGCTTAACCAATTGGAAATTAAACGCCAAAAAGAAACTCGTAAGCAAGAGTCAAATTATCTTTTTCCCTCGGCTCGTGGTAATGGGCACTTATCGCGGATTCGAGCGTTCACACTGATCCAGGAAATCGGCCAGTCCGTCGGCATCTCCAAGGCAAAACTATCGCCACATGTTCTACGCCATTCAATTGCTACTCATTGGTTAACAAATGGTGCCGACTTAAGAGTCATTCAGGAGCTTTTGGGACATTCTGAAATTGGGACAACACAAATCTATACTCATGTCGTTGATTCGCATCTCAAGAAAACCGTTCTTACAAAACATCCGCTTGCTCGCGAGGCTAAGTAAAATTGCAATTCGTTCTCAATTTTATTCCGGCTAAATTGACTTCAACTTTTTGACTAACAGTTTGCAATGCCATTTGATACGATCTTATTTAACTCAATATTTATCCTCCTTCTCATTGTGTTATCAGCCATGTTTTCAGGCTCGGAAACTGCCTTAACAGCTGCTTCAAGGGGGAAGTTAAAGGTTCAGGCTGAAAAAGGAAGTAAGGGGGCTAAAAAAGCCCTTGACTTAACCTCCAACCGAAAACGGCTCGTGAGTGGAATTCTTCTTGGTAACAACCTCGTAAATATCCTAGCAACATCAGTGGCAACCAATATGTTTGTCATCATTTTTGGCGACAATGGGATACTCATTACAACTGTCGTCATGACCGCATTTTTACTGATATTTGCCGAAATTCTTCCCAAAAGTTATGCGATTGCTCGTCCTGAGATAGCATCTCACAAGGCCTCAATAATTCTCGCACCTTTTATTGCTATTTTTTCTCCTATAGTCAATGTTATTCAGTTTCTTATCAGTCGAATTCTCGGTTTCTTTGGCATTGCTGAGCACCAACCAGATAGCCTCGCTGATGTTCAAGATGAAATTATCGGCCGAATAGGCCTCGCTATCCCTTCAGGTTTGTTTGACAAGGAAGATCAAAAGAGAATTTTAGGGGCCTTAGATCTCCCTAATCGGACCATTGAGGAAGTCATGCTGCATCGTTCTGAAATCGAAATGCTTAACAGCGATGATAACTATGAAACCATTTTGTCCAAATGTTTGCATACTCCATTCTCGCGATTGCCCGTGTTTCAAGGAGAAACTGAAAATATAATAAAGATAGCCCATGTTAAAGATCTTTATCGAAAACACTGGGACATTACAGGGAAGAAAACACCAATCAAAGCCGACATCAATCCGTGGTACCAGGAACTCAAAGATCCATACTTTGTTTTAGAAACTACCCCTCTTGGAGTCCAAATGCGCGACTTTTTAGAGAAGCGAACACACTTTGCACTTGTTGTCGATGAATACGGGGCTTTGCAAGGCCTTGTTACTCTTGAGGACATCATTGAAGAAATTGTCGGCGAAATTGACGATGAACATGACGAGAAGCGCGAACCTGAAGTTCAAGAAATCAATTCAGGCGAATATTTGGTTGAAGGGTCGGTTACAGTCAGAGATATTAACCGCCAACTCGCTACTGATTTTTCTCAGGATCAAGCGGTAACTATCGCTGGGTTATTGATTAATGAGCTTAAATATATTCCTGAAATAGGCGAAATTTATTGGCTCGAAGGGTTTCGATTTGAAGTAACTGGTCGAGAACGAAACCGCATAACACAACTGAAAATAACTAAACAGAGCGAGGAGCAATAGACGAATTCTCAGCGAATCAAATTACTTATAGCGACTGAGTATTGAATTTTTTCTTTAGAAATAAATATGTCTACATGTTCATAATTCACTATTTTTCATTGGTATATAAAAATGCTCAAAAAGAATTACTTATTTCGTTTGACTCTAATTTCTATCTTCTTAGGTTCCTTCACTTGGTCGGTTGTTCATGCTCAAACCAATGAAGAGACTCCGGTTGAAGAGACTGCAACAGATGAGGTTTCCACGGATAACAATCTAAGTAACTTACAAGTTGGTCAACCAGTCCCTGAAGAGGTTGGTGACTGGGTAGTTAATTGTAACGTTGGACAAGGTGCTGAAGAAAACGTCGTATGCTTTATGCAGCAAATTATCTATTCTCCAGATGGTGAAAGAGTTAATGCCATTGTCGAAATTTTTAAAGTTGAAAACGACCCTCTGATTAAAGCTGGTATGAACATACTCACCCCATTGGGAACAAATCTACGCACAGGCTTACGCTTGATTGTTGATGATACAAAGCCTGAAAAGCAATACCAATTCAGCTATTGTCGTTCGGATGGGTGCTTAGTTGAAGCCGCAGTATTTGGTTCAGAAGTTGACAATTTAAAATCTGGAAAGATTCTGCTGATGACCTTTAACTACTTCAATGAACCCGAGCCGTTAGTTTATTCGGTTTCTTTAAATGGCTTTACGGAAGCGTGGGATAAGATCTAAGACCAATGATTCACTGTAAATCAGTCAGAGTGGTTTTGTTTTCTTTTCGACTGATACGATTGCTCATTTAGGTCCTTTTCAACACAAGTACTGCATTTAAGCCACCAAAAGCGAATGCATTTGAAATAGATACTCTAACTTTAGCTTCTTGTGCCTCGTTCGGAACGACATTAAGGTCACATTCTGGATCAAATTCTTCATAATTGACTGTCGGTGCAATAACCCCTTTTTGCAAGGCGAGAGTACAGGCTAACAGTTCAATAGCTCCCGTCCCACCGATCAAGTGTCCATGCATTGATTTAGTTGATGACACCATTAATTCTTTTGCCCTTTCACCAAATACTTGCTTAATAACCGCAGTCTCAACGCGATCGTTTACAACAGTACCCGTACCATGGGCGTTGATATAATCAACCTCCTCTCGATTCACTTTTGCATTACTAATTGCATTCTCCATGGCCCTCTTTGGACCATCCATTGACAAAACAACGATATCTTTGGCATCTGAGGTCATTGAAAACCCAATAATCTCTGCGAGAATATCGGCACCACGGTTTCTTGCTGACTCGTATTCTTCCAATACAAATAATGCGGCCCCCTCACCCATTATCATACCTTTTCTGTTGCGTGAGAATGGCCGGCAAGTATTTGATGACATAACTCTGAGTGCTTCCCAAACTTTGATGCCACCAAAACAAATCATGCATTCGCTTCCACCAGCAATCATACAAGTTGCACCACCAGTTTGAATTAACTGGTACGCGCTACCGATGGCGTGGTTTGAGGAAGCACATGCTGTGGCAATTGAATAGGTCGGTCCTTGTAAATTGTATTTCATGGAGACAATACTTGCAGCCGCATTATTCATGAGCTTGGGCACTACCAAAGGATGAACACGATTTTTTTTCTCCTGATAGACCTGTTTATAACTCTCATCAAGGGTATTTAATCCCCCAGCAGCTGTACCAATAACAACGCCAGTATGCAATGCTAAATCATTTGAAAAATCTAATCCCGATTGCTCAATTGCTTCACTAGCAGCAAACAGCGCAAACTGTGTGTATCGGTCATAAAGAGCTAATTCCTGGCGATTGAAATGATCTTCGGGGTTATAATCTTTGATCTGACCGCCGATTTTGATTGATAGCCTTTCAACGCCGTCAATGTCAACTGGGGCGATGGCGCAGTGACCTTCTTGGAAAGCCTTCCAAGTCTCCGCTACTGATTTACCTAAAGGATTGAAAGTCCCTTGACCGGTGATGACAACCCGATGCATTGACTCTCAGTTTTCCTTGCCCATTACCAGTTTTTCAACTGCTTCAATGATTGAACTCACGCTTGAAATATCTAATTCGCTTTGCTCAGGGTAATTGGCATCAAAGGGGATTTGAATATCAAAAGACTCTTCAATGGCGAAGATTGATTCAAAAACACCAAGCGAATCTATCCCGAGTTCTTGAAGGGTCGATTCAGGAGTTACGTCTGTTACATCCAGTACGGCTTGTTCAGCAATGATTTGAATTACCTTTGTGGGGATTGAGTCTTCCATAAAAAATTCTGGATTTGTCTACTAAAGGGATTATCCCGGACGTCCTAATTTTTGTTCCAACAGTTTAACTTTTTGTAACAATTTGGGCAACTTCCTTAACGCTTTATATATGGCAATATTATGAGTCATTTCAACTGCGGGTGAACCCATGACAATCTTCCCTGCGGAAACATTAGAAAAAATCTTTGTTGCACCACCAGCAATAACATCATTACCGACCTTGATATGATCTTTTACACCGACTTGCCCACCAAAAACAACTCGGTCACCAAGTTTTGCTGAACCAGCAATCCCCACCTGCCCACAAATTAAGCAATCTCTTCCGATTTGAACATTATGAGCAATGTGGACGAGATTATCAAGTTTAGTTCCACTTCCTATTGAAGTCGCTATGAGTGTCCCCCTGTCAATCGCTGTACAAGCCCCAATTTCAACATGATCACCGATTCTAACTGACCCCAAAGAATAGACTTTATAGTAGTTTGATTGAGTATGCTTAACTCCGGCACCAAGAGTTTCTTTAACATCGTCGATTGAACCTTGTTCTTTGGTTTCAAACGAAAAACCATCACATCCAATGACCGTGTTTGCATGGCATTTAAAAAAATCTCCGATACTCACATGAGAACCGACCCGAACGCCTGAATTTAACAATCCATTTTGACCAATAACTGAGTCCGAATAAATTGAAACATGGTCAGCAATCTTAGTCTTCTGCCCAATATGAACATTATCACCAATGTAACAAAACGGTCCAATTGAGCACCCTTCTTCAATGAGGGCTGATTGACTAATATAACTACTAGGGTGAATTCCCTGACTGAACTCAAATTTTGGCTGAAACAACTGTGTTGACAAAGCCAAGCCCATGCGTGGATTATCAATGACGATTGCAGCCTCCAAGCCAAGGGTATCCCACCCATCAGCATTGGAAATAATAGCAACTCGAGCTTTACTTTTTCTGAGCCGTTGGCGGTATTCGTCCTTAATCGCTAGTACGATTTGGTCGTGACCAGCAGACTCAACGCTTGCAAGTCCCCTTAATTCAATTAACGGATTACCAAACACTTCTCCATTTAGAGAATGAGCAATCTCGGAAACTGTAAAAATTGGCATAATTCTAGAAAGTGGTATTGGGCAATAGAATTACTGAATAAACGAAGTCTGTACTGATACAACTTCTAAATCCGTATCCTGGGTCGTTGCATCTCCTTCCAAGTTTAACGCTGCGAAGATCAAATCATCTCGGTTGTATATATCTTTTCGATAGTGAATACGCCCATCTTCTCCTGCCCAAGCCGTCTGATAAGTTATATGAACTGGTATTTCTTTCTTCAAATAGACTGCAATTTCATTATCAGTTCCGGCAGTTGCGGCCACCAGTTCATCAAAGTTATACCCTTCATTGTTAAGAAGGAGTCGTGCAAACTCATACGGTCTTTTCAAGCGAATACAACCATGACTATAGGCTCGATAATCACGTCCAAACAAACTCCTTGCTGGACTATCATGTAAATATATGCTGTGGCGATTAGGGAACATAAATTTGACTTGACCAAGAGGATTGGTGGGACCGGGAAGTTGCTTAGCCTTATAAGGGAATGATGCTCGTTTGAATTGACTTGTTAAATCCAATTCTGAACGGTCAATTTGTATCCCGGCATTGTCATAAAAAGTGATATATTGTTCGGCAGCGAGATCATTTCTCAATGAGGGAAAAATTTCTTCTGTAACGATTGAATATGGAACGTGCCAAATCGGATTAACGACAATAAACTGCATATTTTTAGAAAATTCAGGAGTTTGCAAGTTCTCTTTTGATTTTCCTACGACAACTGGAGTTTCAAACTCAACCTTAGCGCCCTCAAAGTAACGTGCCTTATATTCTGGAATGTTAACAACGACATAATTGGAATCTTTGGGCTGGTTCATCCACCTGCTTCGTTCTAATGACACAATGACGCTCTGCATTCTCATCTCAGGCTCGATGTTGATTGCTTGTATTGTATCTGTGGTTGCAGTCCCAGTCGGTGAAAGGCCATGGACGTTCTGAAAAATCCTTACAGCATGTGCAAGAGATAGGTCATAGATACTGCTGATAGACTTTGGCAAGTATCCCATACGAAATAGCCTATTTCGTAATTTAATCACCTCACTTCCCTGGTCGCCGACACTTAAACGAGTGGCTTTGACCTGAGGTCCCCAACCTCCATTCAATACATCAGTTTGTAACTGTTTTAGCTCTTTTCGTAATTGAGCATACTCCCATGTTTGTGGAGCGAGACTGGCAAGAAACTTCTCGGGGTCACTTGAAACGAATTCAGTCAAAATGGATTCAGCTTGTAACGGATTAGGTTTGCTCAAATCAATTTTTTTTGATACTTCTTTCGGGTTAAGCCATCCAGTATTGATAATTTCAGCATAAGATAAAAACAGGTTCGTAAAGCGAACCTCTGCTTCTTGAACCCTCGCAGGGTTATTCAAATCAACTGTGCCATCCCATAAATTGACAGCATCAATGACCTCAAGGGATAAACCGTGAGAATCCAGTAAGTTGATAGCGTTTTTCAAGGCCTTCAGACGTCTTTGCTGGATAGGTTCTCGACCAATCCAGATGGGTTCAAAATTCATTTTCCTGTAAAAGCCGTACAAATCCTTGTCGCCAGAAACCAAAGCAATGAAATTGATTTCATCTTTGCTCGGCAGACTGACTTCTTTAAGTTCGGCACTTACTTTTAAGGTTCCGGCAGCAATAACAAAGAAGGCTACTAGTGCCCCATGAATCAAGCGGCTCAGTTGTGTTTTCATTATGATTATAGACCCTGTTCGGAACCAAGTTAAAACTTTAGAAGTTTGCAATGAATTTTTTTTTATTTTCATGCTTGTTTGTACTTGCTTTAAGTAAAAATATCTTTATTATACGATAAAGAAAAAATCAATCATTTACAATGGCACGATTAATTTCGTGCCGTTTGAGGTAGCAGTGAATAAAAGTAACATATATTATAACCGGCGTAATTTTCTACTCGGAGCCGGTGCGATGGTCGCGCTTTCGGCCGCACCAGTATATTCTAAAGCCACAGGATATGTTAAAGGGGCGGGTCAATATCGTCGCTTGACAATGTTTAACGGACAAACAAGTGAGAATATTGATATAATCTATTGGATTGACGGTGTTCCGATTTTAGAGGCAACTTCTGAAATTAACTGGTTCATGCGTGATTGGCGTGAAGATGTTTCCTTTGAGATGCAACGGGATAATTTCTACCATATCTCTGCTGTACACAATCTTCTTGAAACCAATGAACCCATTCAACTGTTAAGTGGATATCGAACAAAAAAGACAAATGATCATTTGAGACGCAAATCTCGGAGTGTCTCACGTAATTCTTATCATTTAAAAGGAATGGCCGCCGACATTCGGGTCAAAGGTCGTCGCGTAAGCCAAATTGCCAAGGCTGCCCAAGCGTGTTCTTTTGGCGGTATTGGTCAATACTCGTCTTCAAACTTCATCCATCTTGATTGTGCTGATGTTCGAGTTTGGGGCAGCTAAAGTGATTTAAATTTTCGTTCATATTCAGGGACGAATAATTCCGTTTCCTTCAACAAGATACTTAAAACTTGTGAGTTGGTTGATTCCCACTGGCCCTCGTGCATGAATCTTTCCGGTTGCGATTCCGATTTCGGCTCCCATTCCGAATTCATTACCATCAGCAAACTGGGTTGAGACATTTTGCATCAAAATAGCAGAGTCTAACTCAGTCATAAACTTAGCCGCTGTTTGATCGTTTTCGGTAATGATGGCATCTGTGTGACCCGACCCAAATTTACGGATATGTTCAATCGCTCCATCAATGCCATCAACGGCATTAAGGGCGAGAATATTGGCTAGAAATTCTTTGCCAAAATCGCTTTTTTGGGCTGGTATTACTCCATCAAAACCCACAAACTCCTCAGAACCTCTGATCTCAACATCTTTGTCACGCAACGCTTCGATTATAGGTTTACCTAATTGACCAATCACTTCGCGGTCAAATAACAAACACTCCATTGCACCACAAATTCCGGTTCGGCGAGTTTTAGCGTTCACGACAACCCTTACGGCTTTTTCCAAGTCTGCTTCTTTATCAACATAGACATGACAAATCCCTTCCAAATGAGAAAAAACTGGCACTCGTGCTCGTCTCTGCACCAATTCAACGAGATTTTTTCCCCCTCGCGGAACGATAACATCAATGTAGCGGTTTAAACCAAGCATTGCGTCAACGGCTTGGCGGTCGCGTGACGGAATGAGCTGCGTACTTGCTTCAGGTAAATCAGCTTCAACCAACCCTCTTACGAAACAGGTATGGAGTTGATGGGATGTATTAAAGCTGTCGGAGCCGCAACGCAAAATTGATGCATTACCTGATTTTAGGCAAAGTGAAGCGGCATCTATAGTAACATTCGGGCGTGACTCAAAAATAATCCCAATTACCCCTAACGGAGTCGATATCCGCCTGATTCGTAAGCCCGAAGGACGAGTCCACTCCGCTAATATTTGATTAACAGGGTCGTCAAGGGAAATGATATCATGCATAGAACCTATCAAATCGTTTAATCGTGCTGAAGTGAGTTCTAAACGATCTAACATGGCATCTGATAAGCCCTTTTTTGTTCCCTCAATCAAGTCCTTTTGATTGGCATCGATAATCATCTTCATACTTGATTGTATCTGATTAGCGGCCTTCTCTAATGCTTCGTTTTTGATTTCAATCGAAGCAAGGCTGAGTTTTGAGACGACTTGCTTGGCATTGAGTCCAATTCTTTCAACCTGTGCTTTAATATCCATAGAATTCCCTTTGTTTGTATCTCTTATACTTTAATCAGACATATCATCCTTATGAATGAGTGCGGCTCTTCCTGGAAAACCTAGTATATGAATGATTTCTTGCGATTTATACCCTTTAATTTTACGACTCTCAGTGCTTGAATATCGAATTAATCCAGAACAAAGTTGCTCACCCTCAATTGTGGTGATTTCTACAGGGTCGCCTTTTTCAAATTCTCCAATCACCTTGATTACACCGGCTGGAAGTAAGGATTTTCCGTTTTTTAAAGCAGCCTGAGCACCCGCATCAATCACAACCTTTCCTTTTGTTTTCATTGAAGAAATCCATTGTTTGCGAGCCAAATGGGGACTTGTTCTTGGCTTAAACCATGTACTGTTACCTCCATTACGTAAATCGGTCAGGGGATGCATTTGAAACCCATTGGAAATGACCATTGCACATCCGGCCTGGGTAGCGGTGCGAGCGGCTAAAAGCTTGGTCTTCATACCTCCGCTTGACAACTCAGAACCAGTCTTGCCTCCCATTGCCATGATTGTAGAATCAACAGCTTCAACGACCGGGATTCGCTTTGCGTCATGATACTCTTTTGGATTTTTGTCATAAAGCCCGTCAATATCGGAGAACAGGACAAGAATTTCAGCGCCAATCATGACCGCCACTTGGGCGGCCAACCGGTCATTGTCACCAAAGCGAATTTCATCAGTTGCCACAGTGTCATTTTCATTAATTATTGGAATCACTCCAAACCCAAGTAGAGTATTCACTGTTGACCTTGCATTCAGGTATCGACGGCGGTTTTTGTTATCATCAAGAGTGAGCAAAATCTGTGCTGTCTTTAACCCGTATGGATGTAAAATTTCTTCGTAAGTTCGCGCCAGTTTGATTTGACCACAGGCTGCAGCAGCTTGGGTCTGTTCAAGTGATAAGTGCTGTTGATTTAAGTTGAGGATAAGGCGCCCAAGGGCTATAGAACCCGATGAAACAATGCTCACCTGCTTACCATCACGTACCAAAACACTGATTTCTTGACATAATGACTTCAACCATTGCGTGTTAACTTGACGATTCTGCTTGTCTAAAAGAAGAGCTGAGCCAATTTTTATGACAATTTTTGAAGCTTCTTCTAACGAAATTATGGAGTCCACAAAGCCCTACTCTCAATGTTGTTTGCCTTATTGTACCCTCTGACTTGGCCAACGACCTTAAAGAGTTGACTCAAACAAAACTCTAACCCCAACTCTTCGTGAGCTGAAATAACCACTAAGGGATAATCGCAAACGTGTTTGAGCTGTTGAGTAATTCTTTCAATTTGACTTTGTTCAACCAAGTCAATCTTATTTAATGCAACAATACGGGGTTTTTTCTCTAAACCTGTTCCCTGGCTTAATAACTCATGATTGATCAATTGAAAATCTGCAACAGGGTCGGTCTGCGAGATATCGATTAATTGGAGTAAGCAAGAACATCGCTCAATGTGTCCTAGAAAACGACTTCCGAGTCCTTTCCCGTCAGCCGAACCTTCAATGATTCCTGGAATATCCGCGATTGTGATTTCTGAATCAATTCGGGTGATATTACCGAGTTGCGGATAAAGGGTCGTAAATGGATAACTCCCGATTTTTGGTTTGGCATTTGAAACGCGTGATAGAAATGTTGATTTCCCTGAATTGGGTTGACCCACAAGCCCGACATCGGCAAGAATCTTCAGCCTGAGATATAAGGTGAGTTCAACCCCAGGTTGACCTGGTTTAGCGATCCTTGGGGTTCGGTTTGTTGAGGACTTGAAATGATAGTTGCCAAATCCCCCGTTACCGCCCATTGCAAGAGTTACTTCATGACCAGGTTCAATTAAATCATAAAGAAGGACAGTTTGTGTTTCATCCAAGACCTCAGTGCCTTGTGGCAACTCAATTACGAGATTCTTCCCTTTAGCTCCATGTTTTTGCCGGCCCATGCCGTTTTTTCCGTTGGGAGCAAAGTAATGTCGCCGATACTTAAACTCTATCAATGTGTTAAGTGAGGGAACAGTTTTTAGAATGATATCACCCCCATGACCCCCATTACCTCCGTCAGGGCCACCAAATTCAATATACTTTTCACGGCGAAAACTGATGGCTCCATTGCCTCCTGATCCAGATCTGACATGGATTTTGGCAAGGTCAAGAAACTGCATTTTTGTGAATACCCAAAGCAATCAGAACCTGATTTACAGTGATTGGCTTTAATTTTTGCTGAAGGTGATTTCCTCTTATACCATTACTATTCTACACTAAGTGGCCAAGCAATTGCAGTAATCGTAGGGGGCGCCCCCGTTATTCATCTATCAGGAAGTCGTTACAGAGATAAAACTCCGACCCTTAAATCCCTTTGAAAATGACACTCGACCCTCTGAAGTCGCGAAAATGGTGTGATCTTTCCCAGTTCCAGTTCCTTCACCTGCCCAGAATTGATTTCCTCTTTGACGGATTATGATATTTCCAGGTTTCACGTGCTCTCCACCAAATTTTTTAACTCCGAGACGTCGCCCAACCGAGTCACGACCATTACCAGATGAACCCCCTGCTTTCTTATGAGCCATTGTGTTTTACCCTCTTAAAGTTAAGAATAACTAAATCAAAATATTAATCTGAGACAACTTCGTGCATTCGTGATTCAGGCAAGCCTGGAATGTTTATACTGTGCGTCAGAAATACAGTTGCTTTTTGCCGGTAACCCTTGGTCCGTTTGGACTGGCTTTTTCGGCGGCGTTTTTTAAAGTTGATGAGTTTTTGCGAATCAACCCGGTGTGATTTAAGAACGACAATAGCATCTTTGATGTACGGGTCACCCAAAACGGTTTGTTCGCCTTGCCCCAATACCACAGTATTCACTGATTTAGTCGTTCCTTCTTCATGTATTTCTAAATCTAAAACCCGGCATTTTTCACCCACTTTAACAGGAAACTGTTTGCCATTAAGGGCAATGACGGCCGAAATTTCAGGGTTTAAAATACTCCACTTTTTCTTTGGCTCGGATTCGACTTCTGCGTTATCATCTTCGGAGGTGTCAGCTTGATCACTTGAACTCGCATCCAAGTCCTCTTCAGGTGTCTCCTCCTTTATTGGGTTGAAGGAAATCGCCTCAACCTCATTGGAGTCATTAAATTCCGATGAAGATGATATTGTATCCTCAGAAAGTTGCTCTTCGGAGCTTGTTGTATCTAACTTGTTTTTCTCTTCTTCACTCATAAGACCTCTCAGAGCATCAGACTCTATCAATCCTCAAATATATAATCTTTATAGTATTCTATATTCCCAATGGCAAAATGGATATATTGCCCAATGGAATGGGATTTCAACTCTTCGGATAAAATTTACTTAATAATCAGGTCACCAGTTTCGCTCAAAACGGTTTCGCAAAAAAATTGCCAAGGCATTCATGGAAATCAAAAACATTAGCAAAACCAAAATTGCCGCAGAAGTACGACTCACAAATCCTCTTTCAGGGCTATCAGCCCAAATAAAAATTTGGGTAGGTAAAGATGTGGCTGTATCAAGAGGTGAACCTGGAGCTGATGTAATAAAAGCATTCATCCCGATCAGTAAAAGTGGTGCCGTTTCCCCGAGTGCTTGAGCAAGGCCGATAATGGTTCCAGTCAGAATGCCTGGCATAGCCAAAGGTAATACATGCCCAAATACAACTTGCTGTTGGGAAGCCCCTACACCGAGTGCCGCTTCACGAATACTTGGTGGAATGGCCTTGAGAGCAGCTCGAGTCGCAATAATGATTGTCGGCATTGTCATCAGTGCGAGAGCCATCCCCCCCACTAGCGGTGCCGAGCGAGGAAGACCAAACCACCCAATAAACACAGCAAGAGCAAGAAGACCAAAAACAACTGACGGTACGGCAGCAAGGTTATTGATGTTAACCTCAATAAAGTTACTCACGCGGTTTTTTGGTGCGAACTCCTCTAAATATATTGCCGCACCAATGCCAAGTGGAAATGAAATCAGGAAGCAAACAAGCAAAGCCCAGAAGGATCCTAATAAAGCACCCTTTAGACCTGCCAATTCAGGGAAACGACTGTCAGCATTAGTGATCAACCATCGATTAAGAGGGTTGGAAATCAATCCTTGCTCCTTAAGAGAATCAAACCAAGCAATTTCGTTATCCTTTATTCGTCGAAACTCTTCTGGAGTGTCACGCTTGATTGTATTTTTTTGAAATTGGTCATAGGGGTCAGATGTCGGCACTTTAACTTGGATGGATGTACCAATTATATCGGGATTGGCAACAATCTTATCGCGAAGAGTGAATTGTGCCCCATTACTCAACAATTTTCCCAGCTGTCTTTTATCTTGCGATGATTCTACTTCTGGAAGGTATTGAGCCAGTGAATCCACCAATATTGTCTTGAAGTTTCCACGTGGTAGGAGTTGCTTATCAACTAATATAGGGTCAACATAGACTGTAAATTCTATATGCGTTTGGGTGAGTGACTTAAACCCAGAAACAGCCAACGACGAAATAAGTAGAAACAACATCAAAAAGGCAAAAAATACAGCCATAATCCCAAATCCCTGTAAGAGGATCTGGCGTCTATTTCGCCTTACTAAGCTTTTCTTGACTAAATCCGAAGTATTTAACACGCTCATTATTGGTTTTCCTATCAATCGTATATTTCACGATATTTTTGCACAATACTAAGGGCAATGACATTGATTGCCAAAGTAATCAGGAAGAGCATCATACCCAATGCAAATGCCGCAAGAGTTTTGGGATTATCAAAGGATGTGTCGCCAATTAGAAGGGACACAATTTGAACCGTAACCGTTGTTACGCTATCCAATGGGTTAATAGTGAGTTTGGCAATTAATCCTGCAGCCATCACTACAATCATTGTCTCGCCTATGGCTCGACTCACGGCAAGGAGAATACCACCCACTATTCCAGGTATTGCGGCCGGAAATAACACAAGCATCATCGTTTCTGCCCGCGTGGCTCCCAAAGCGAGTGAACCATCTCTAAGTGTTTTGGGAACGGCCGATAAAGCGTCATCAGCAAAAGAAGAAATAAACGGTATGATCATTATTCCCATCACACTCCCTGCCGCGAGTGCCGTATTAGGTGCTATTGACAATCCTAGGCTATCACCAAGATTTCCAATCGCCGGGGCGACTACAAGTACTGCAAAAAACCCGTATACAACTGTTGGAACACCGGCGAGAACTTCCAATACTGGTTTACTCATTGAGCGAATGCTAGGGGGAGCAAATTCATTCAGATAAATCGCAGACATGAGCCCTACTGGAACCGAAATAAACACAGCAATTACGGTGATGACTAGGGTGCCAAGAATGACAGGAAAAAAACCGAAGGCCCCTTTGCCAGCAACTTGGTCTTCACGGATGGGTATCTGAGGTTCCCAGTTGAGTCCAAAAAGGAATTCACTAATCGGGACTAAACTAAAAAACCTAATCGTTTCAAATAATAGTGAAGCAATGATCCCTACCGTGGTAAAAATGGCAACCACCGAGCAGGATATCATCACCCAAGTGACTATTTTCTCAACATTTTGACGGGCACGAAATGAATGCCTAACTTTTGTTCGCGACCAGAATAGCAACACTACACACGTTACAATAGTGGTGAAAAAAAGTGCGTTCTTAGATAAGTTTTGCCACTGGATATAAACTTCAGCCGCTTTGATCTTCCAATCTTCAGGCTCCCCAAAAACCAACCCTCTTGCGATGGAGTGAATTTCGGCAATGATTAGCTGTTGAGCACCTACTCCTATATTGGCTGTATATTCTGGAGATAATGATTGATAAACAATCCGGTCAAGGAGTGGACCTTCAAAAATTAACCAAATTAGAATCAGAATTGTCAGAGGGAAAAAGATAATAAATAATGAGTATAAGCCATGATAGAGCGAGATAGAGTGTAGCCTATTTCCTGAATTTCGAACTGCATTTGCGGCTCTAACATTGATGATATAGCCAACTATAGCCAAGACAAAAACTATGAGAAAGGGCAAAAACGTCACGAGCTAATACTCTCAATAACGGAATCTGCCGCCCGAACAATTCAGGCGGCAGAAACTTTGTTCTACGGTACTATTTAGGGTCCATCATTTTACCGCTAATAACATCATTTTGCAAGGTCATTCTTTGTTGGTCATTCAATGACACGAGCCCTCTCTCAGAGAGATATCCACCTGGCGCTAATGCTTCTTCACTCATATACTCTTCAATAAACTCCTGAAGGTTAGGAATAACACCACGATGGTCATTCTTGGTGTAGAAAAACAAGGGGCGGGAAATCGGATATGATTTATCGCCAATTGTCGTTCCATCTGGAGCAACTCCGTTGACACTAACAGGTTTAAGCGTATCAAGGTTTTCAAACAGGAACGAATATCCAAAAATACCCATTGCTGTTGGGTCAGCAATGAGGCGCTGAACAATAAGATTATCATTCTCACCGGCCTCAACAAATGGACCATCCTGCCGCATTCTACTACAATTTTCGTCTACCCAGTCACCATCTTTGTCAGCAACATAGTCTAGTTTTTTGCAGCCAACATGCATTGCTAGTTCAACGAAAGCATCGCGAGTACCTGAGGTCGGCGGAGGGCCGTAGGCGAGGATATCACGGTCAGGCAGGCTGGGGTTGATTTCTGACCACTTGGTATGGGGATTGGGTCCCCACCCATCATTCACAGGAACTTCAGCCGCGAGAGCGAGATAAATTTCCTCTAAGGTCAGGTCTATATCAGGATTGCCTTCTCTGGCAATCGCGATTGAAAGACCATCAAAGCCAATTAAAGCTTCAGTTATATTGGTTACACCATTGCTCTGGCACAACTCATATTCAGAACTTTTCATTGCTCTTGAGGAACCGGTAATATCAGGATGAGCAACCCCAATTCCAGCACAAAAGAGCTTCATTCCACCTCCACTGCCAGTGGATTCAACAGTAGGAGCATCAACACCATACAGGTTAACAAATTGTTCGGCAACAGATTGCGTGTATGGAAATACCGTTGAAGACCCGACGATAAGAATCTTATCTCTCGCAGATACTGCAACGGACCCTGCCAACAAAATTAAAGTGACAAGTCCAAACTGAATGATTTTATTCATAATTATAATTCTCCAATTAAAATAGTTTTTGTCAAAATGACAATGAAGAATTAGGTTTGTTTCTTTTTAGATTTGCTACAAATTTATGACAGTTTTATGAAATTCAAATCTGTTTTTAAAAAAAATTTTGTCAGTTATTTTTTCAGCTGAAATCAATAATATTTTCAATTTTAAACGATGGTTATATTTAGTTTATGATAATTTAATTTTTCATTATCCGTACTGGAAAATTAAATCATTTAGTATAAATGAAAGGTTGAGGAGAGGTGCCGGAGTGGTCGAACGGGGCGGTCTCGAAAACCGTTGTACCTCAGGGTACCCAGGGTTCGAATCCCTGTCTCTCCGCCACTAATAGAATTCTATATTTTAGTGACTGTAATAAAAATAGTTTAATGCCTAACTTGAGAACTTTTTGATTCAAGCAAGTATTGATAGGGGCAGAATATCATGCAACAACTTAATTCTAATCTTGTGGAAACCATCAGCCCACCTGTCATGGAAGCACGACAATGGTTAAACGAAATACATCCGCAAACTAATCAGAGCTTGTTAAATGTCTCACAAGCCGCACCCATTGATTTGCCTCATCCGCTTTTACGAGAAGCAATTGCTCATGCGGTGATTAATAATCCTTCGTCAAGTGTATATGGGCCTGTTTTAGGTAATCCCGAATTACGTTCTGAGATTGCCGAGCAATGGTCTGAACTCTACGAAGGATTAATTTACTCAAACCAAGTCGCATTAACTTCTGGTTGTAACCAAGCCTTTACAACGGTCATTTCGACCCTGGCTCAATCAGGTGATACGATTATGCTCACAGCCCCTTGGTATTTCAATCATAAGATGTGGTTGGATATGATGGGTATCCAAGCGAAAATCCTTGATGTTGATGAAAATTTACTTCCCGACCCTACAAAAGCTTCAAAGTTACTTTGCGACAATGTTAAAGCTATTGTATTGATATCGCCCAATAACCCTTGCGGTGTGGAATATTCCAAAAGTACCATCAAAGAATTTTTTCAATTAGCAAAAGCTAATAATATTTATCTAATTCTTGATGAAACTTACCGCGATTTCTCTGCTCATGACAGTAAACCCCATGATTTGTTCTGCGACCCCAATTGGGCCGAAACCTTTATCCACCTGTACTCTTTCTCGAAAGCATACAGGCTAACAGGCTATCGTTTGGGCTGCATCATTACCAATGAAGAGCTTCTCCAGCAGGCAGAAAAAATCCTTGATACTATCAGCATTTGTCCTAACCAACTCGCTCAGGTAGGTGCTCTCCATGGTCTACAAAACTTGCGATCTTGGCTTTTAGAAGAGCGCCAAGTCATTCTGAACCGAGGACATGCCATTGAAACAGGATTGAGGAAGGTGGAGGGGTGGCAATTATTAGGTTACGGGGCCTATTTTGCATATGTCAGGCACCCGTTTTCTTTTGATTCGGAACACTTAGTCAAATTACTTCTTGAAGAAGAAAATATCCTTATGTTACCAGATACTATGTTTGAGAATAAATTGGCAGAACCACAAATTCGATCTTGTGGGCAACATGTTCGTGTTGCATTTGCGAATATCAACACGGACCAAATTGAAGATTTTTTTCATCGATTGAAACGCTTTACAATCAACAATAATAAATTTTTCAGATAACCTTAAATCATATACAAGCATCTAATTTCATAAGCTTTTCCACTTGTAAAGGATGCTTCCTTTCCTAGTTAAATTAGATATTTTTATTGTCTTATTAGAGGTATGAATGGCTGCTCGAAAGCGAAACAAAGCCTTGGATATTCCGGTATGGGTACTTCTTGGGCTTTTAATCCTTGGCTTAATGGGGTTTGGAATCGGTAATTACTCCGGTATTTCCAATACCATTGGTAAAGTAGGTTCCGAAAAAGTCAGTGTTGACGATTATGTTACGTCATTACGAAGTTCGGCCAACCAGCTTTCTCAACAATTGGGGAATACCTTATCAATTCAAGATGCCATAGCCTTTGGTGCCTCTCAAAACGCGATTGCATCTGTAAGCAGTCGCGCAGCCCTTGATGATGAACTTAAAAATATTGGTTTATCCGTCGGTGATGAGGTCGTCTATAACAACATTATTACAACTCCAAGTTTTGCTGGTATTGATGGCAGCTTTGATAAGTCCGTTTATGAATTGACACTCCAGTCTAATGGTATTACTAAATCGAATTATGACGAATTAGTTAGAAAAGACGCCGCTAGAAATTTACTGACTGATGCCCTAACAAGTGGTGTTTCAATTCCAAACATTTATCTTGATAAGTTGATTGAATATCAGTTCCAACGTCGGTCATATGAATGGGTTGAGATTACTGATAATTTACTCACTAATCCTGATCCCCAATGGCAAGATGAAGATCTACAAGCATACTATCAAGATAATCCTGATGACTATACTCTTCCAACAACCCTAGCCATTACCTATGCTTGGGTCTTGCCCGATATGTTAACTGATACAATTGAGGTTTCCGATGATGAGCTTCAAGTTATGTACGATGATGCAGGAGAAACATATCAAGCGCCTGAAAAGCGAGCGATAGACCGTTTGGTATTTCCAACTATAGAGGAAGCACAAGAGGCCTACGATAGTATCCAAAATGAAATTCAGGATTTTGATACCCTCGCGACAGAAAAAGGAATTCTTCCTGAAGACTTGGACCAAGGGATTGTTCGTATTGAAGATTTATCTGAATCAGCGGCTTCATTAGTGTTTGCATCTGATGAATTATCGGTTGTTGAGCCGGTCGAAATATCCATAGGCCATGCCCTTTACAGAATCAATGCAATCATTCCTGCTGTTTCGATTCCTTTTGAAGAAGCCAAGGAAGAACTTCGAACTCAAGGAGTGAATGAAAAAGCACTGGAATTAATCAACAGTAATATTGAAAATTACAATGATATTCTCGCTTCTGGTGCTACCTTGGAAGACCTGGCGAATGAAACTGATATGGTTCTCGGCACGGTGGATTATAATGATCTCTCAACCGAGCAAATTACTGCTTTCCAAGAATTTAGAACCGCAGCTAGCTCTTTGACTGAGAATTCCTTCCCCGAGATAATTAATTTAAGTAATGGGGGTGCTATTGCTTTAAGACTTGATGCGACCACCCCTCCAACTCTCCAACCCTTTGAGGATGTTAAGGAACAAATCATATCTGATTGGGTTGATAATAATTTGCTCCAGCAAAAAATAGAGCTCGCTGAACAAAACAGGGCCGCAATTGAAGCAGGTGTTAAGCTCGCCAGTGTTGGCTTAGGCGAATTGAATACTGCTATTGAATCAACTCGTTTTTCTCCACCTCAAAATTCGATTGGCGAGTTACATCAAGATATCTTCAAACTTCAAGACGCGAAATCTTCTGTTATAGTTGAAAATGGGTCAAGGGTTGGATTGGCTTTGCTGACGGAAATTCTTCCTGCTGACCGAGAGTCTTCAAATGTTTCCCAACTGCTCCCTCTTTATGAAGAACAATTGTCGCAGGGAGTTTCAACCGACTACTTCAATTTCTTTACTTCTGATTTGCTAGCCTCAAAGAGGTTTTCACTGAACCAAGAAATTATTAACTCTGTCCACTCACAACTGCAATAAAAGGTGGGTAATGGATCTTCCTAGTTTTGAACAATTTGAAAGTATATATCAGCAAGAAAGTAACCAGATAATCTTTACACAGCTTCCTGCTGACCTTGATACCCCGGTGACAATTATGCTTAAACTTACTGGGACCGAAAAAAACAGTTTCTTACTCGAGTCAGTTACTGGGGGAGAAGATCTAGGTCGATATTCAATTGTAGGATTTGCTCCTGACCTTATTTGGAAGTTTCACAATCAAAACGCAACAATCACTTGGTCCCATGGCTTTGAAAAGGATGATACTCTTCCTTTAGAATCGGAACACCCCCTCGCATCGCTCCGTCAGCTTATTGCCAAAAGCAAAATCGACATTCCCGAAGAGTTACCCTCAAGTTCAGCCGGGATATTCGGCTATTTTTCCTATGATATGATTCGCGTTATTGAAGATTTACCCAATGGTAATCCCGATGTCATAGGAACCCCTGACGCATTATTTATTCGCCCTTCAATTATCGCTGTGATCGACGGTGTTAAAAGAGAAGTTACCCTTACCTGTCCCATTTGGTATAACCCTAACATATCCGCTAGGGATGCTTACAATCAAGGCAGGAATAGGCTTCAAGGAGCGGTTAATAAGTTAGAAGAAGTAGCCATAAAATATAAAACTGCTAAAGCAGGTCAACAAACTCCGCTTGACTTTGTTGCTGAAACCACAAAAGAAGAATATGAAAAAATCGTCACTACATCAAAGAACTATATTCAGGCTGGAGATGCACTTCAAATTCTTCCCAGTCAAAGATGGTCGCTAAAATTTGAGCACCCGCCCTTCTCTCTGTATCGAGCACTCCGACAAACCAACCCTTCTCCCTTTATGTTCTTCTTTAACTTTGACGGGTTCCATGTCATTGGTGCGAGCCCAGAAATTCTAGTCAGAGTTGCTAACGACCAAGTTATTGTCAGACCAATTGCAGGTACCCGTCCGCGTGGTAATTCAAGTGAGGAGGATGATGCCTTAGCTCATGAACTGCTGAATGATGAAAAAGAATTGGCAGAACATTTGATGCTGCTTGATTTGGGGCGAAATGACGTGGGGCGAGTGGCAAAAATAGGATCGGTTAAACCGACCGAGCAATTTGTAATTGAAAAATACTCCCATGTCATGCATATCGTATCTAACGTCACCGGTGAATTGGCTGAAAATGAGGATGCTCTCTCCGCTCTAATGGCTGGTTTTCCAGCGGGAACGGTCTGCGGTGCTCCAAAAATACGGGCAATGGAAATAATTGATGAATTAGAAAAAACGAAACGCGGAATTTATTCCGGTGGAGTTGGGTACTTTTCTAGCAATGATGAAATGGATATGTGTATTGCGTTAAGAACGGCTGTCATAAAAGATCAGACTCTTTATATTCAAGCCGGAGGTGGCGTAGTTTTTGATAGTGACCCAGCATTTGAATGGCAAGAGTCGGTTGATAAATCAATGGCACTCCGAAAAGCAGCAGAAAATGCCCACAAGTTTCTAATTGAGCTTTCTGAATAGGTTGCATTTGAAAATTTTATTTCAGTTGGTCACGCAAGCCAGAGTACACTCTAGGGACATGAATACCGAGATTTATAATGAAATCTATACTGATTTTTATGCGCAAAGAATTCTTGGCATTACGTTGAAGTTCAATGTATTTTAAAATTCTTATCATGCTTTACTGTTTTAGAGAGTATTCGCTTGGCTAACGCCGACACAAGAGTCGCTCCTATGTTCTATATTGTTGATAATTTCGATAGTTTTACTTTCAATTTGGTCCAATATATTGGTTCCCAAAATGTTGCATTTGAGGTATTTCGCAACAACGAAAGAACAACTGAGGAAATCATCGCCGCCAAACCAACTGGAATTATCCTTTCGCCCGGGCCGTGCGGGCCAAATAAGTCAGGAATTTGCCCTGATCTAACTTTGGCAACAGCCAAGGTTAAATTACCTCTGATGGGAGTTTGTTTAGGGCACCAAGTCATTGGCAATGCCTTTGGAGCAAATATCATCCAAAGTGAAAAAATCGTACACGGAAAAACAAGCCAGATATTCCATTCAGGTACAGGATTACTTGCCAACTTACCCTCTCCATTTTTGGCAACAAGGTATCATTCGCTGATCATTGACAGAAGTTCATTACCCGATTGCTTAATGGTGAACGGCTGGACTCAGGATGGCTTAATTATGAGCATTGAGCATAAAACTCTCCCAATCTATGGTGTCCAATTTCATCCTGAAAGTATTGCTTCTGAATATGGAATCGAAATTATTAAGAAATTTTTAGACTTCGCCAAAGCCTATCAAAATGACCCATAATATCCAGGAATTAATTTCAGCCTCTAGCCGTGGTCCGCTTACTGAAGCGCAAGCCGAATCAGTGTTTAATTTTATCATGACTGGCGAAGCTACCCTTGCCCAAATGGCAGGCATTTTGATGGCCATGCGAACGCGTGGAGAAACAATTGATGAGATTACCGCCGCTGCCACCGTCATGCGCAACAAGTGCCTCGGCATCAAAGCCCCTCAAAATGCCATGGATATAGTCGGAACTGGAGGAGATGGCAAAGGAACTTTAAATATTTCTACAGCAACAGCATTTGTCGTTTCGGGTTGCCAAATACCAGTTGCCAAGCACGGTAATCGAAATCTTTCATCGAAATCCGGTGCTGCGGATGTTTTGAGTGAACTCAATATCAATGTGATGACTGGACCTGAAGTAACCGAGAAAGCGATCAATCAAATCGGGATTGGGTTTATGATGGCTCCCGTTCATCATCCCGCTATGAAACACGTAATGCCAGTCAGGAAAGAACTTGGAACGCGAACTATTTTTAATATATTGGGACCATTGACCAATCCCGCTCAAGTAAAATACCAGCTGACTGGAGCGTTCTCCCGTGAGCTATTAATCCCTATGGCTCAAACCCTCGGCAAACTTGGTTGTGAAAGGGCTTGGGTTGTCCATGGTCAAGACGGTACTGATGAGGTGGCAATTACGGGTACCACGTATGGAGTTGAGTGGGCAAATGGTGAAATCAAAGAATTTACGATTACTCCTGATGATGCTGGTCTACCGGTTCACCCATTTGATTCAATCAAAGGTGGTGAACCTCACGACAACGCGGAAGCAATGCGGAAACTCCTCGCTGGAGAATTATCTCCATATCGAGATGCTGTTTTGCTGAATGCCGCATCAGCTTTGGTAATTGTCAATAAGGCACAAGACCTTAAAGAGGGAGTGCAAATGGCTCAGACTGCAATTGATAGTGGAACAGCGCTGGAAAAACTTGATGCATTAGTTTTAGCAACAAACACACATGAGTTATGACTTCCATTCTGCAAAAAATTCATGACTACAAGCTTGAGGAAGTCAATCAACTGAAGTCCCAAGTGGGATTGCATGAATTGGAAATAATTGCACAGTCAGTAAAAAAACCTAGAGGATTTGCTACGGCCTTGCAAATCCAGTCAGCTTTGAGCTATGCTATTATCGCTGAAATAAAAAAAGCAAGTCCCTCCAAGGGGCTGATCAGGGATAAGTTCGATCCCATCGAATTAGCCCAGTCTTATTGTAATGGAGGTGCAGCTTGCTTATCAGTCTTGACTGACCGACCGAGTTTCCAAGGGAATAATGATTTTTTACGACAGGCTGCAAATACTGTTTCGCTACCTATTCTTCGTAAAGACTTTATGATTGACCCCATACAGGTCGTTGAGTCTCGTGCAATTGGTGCCGATTGTATTCTTATTATCATGGGATTAGTGGATGATCAACTTGCTGCGGAATTAGAGCAAACAGCTATTGATCACGGTATGGACGTATTGATTGAGGTTCATAATGAGGATGAAATCAATCGAGCAACACAACTCAGGTCAAACTTAATTGGAATAAATAATAGAAACTTAAAAACTTTTGAAGTGCGTTTGGATACAACTAAACGACTTATGAAATATCTTCCCAAAGAGAAAGTTGTTGTTTCAGAATCAGGAATATTTACTCAATCCGACCTTGATTACCTTGCAGAGGGTGGAATCAAGTGCTTTCTGGTCGGTGAAAGTCTCATGCGCAAACAAAATGTTCAGAAGGCTTTAGAAACGCTTCTTGGTATCTCTAGTGAGGCAATAGCCATATGACCGATTTAACGCATTTCAATCACCAAGGTGAAGCTCACATGGTTGATATTGATCACAAGCCGAAGACTAACCGCATTGCTCAGGCAAAATGCAGAATCTTACTGAAATTATCAACGCTTGAACTGATTACCCAAAATAAGATTAAAAAGGGTGATGTTTTTGGGATTGCCAGAATTGCGGGGATCATGGCTAGTAAACAAACCCCTTCCCTCATTCCATTATGTCATAGTATTTTAATTAATAGTGCAAGCATTGAGTTCATTCCCCTTCAAGAACCACCGTGCATTGACATCATTGCTGAAGTAACTTCATCAGGTAAAACTGGAGTTGAAATGGAAGCTCTCACTGCGGTATCCGTTTCAGCGTTGACGATTTACGACATGGTTAAATCAGTCGACCGAGGTGTGATTATTTCAGAAACACGTCTTATCTTCAAGGATGGTGGAAAATCTGGTCGATTTGAGGTGGCATGATATCGGTCAGTGAGGCATTGAAGCGGCTTTTAGCCATCACCTCACCCCTTGAAACTGAGTGGATTGATCTGAGCGAAGCGGCAGGTCGAGTACTTGCTCAAGATACGTTATCACCTCGTGACCAACCACCATTTGATAGTTCTTCAATGGACGGATTTGCTGTTAGCCAAAATGATTCAGAAGCTGGAAAACAATTAAAAATTATTGGTACCGTTCCTGCTGGAGCAGACATTCCTGATTATTGTTTGGGTCGAAATGAGGCCGTTCGAATTTATACAGGTGCTCCAATACCCAAAGGAGCCGACCGGGTTGTCATTGTGGAAGATGTGAACGATTGCGGGTCTATCATCATTCTCAATGAGCATTTAGAAGAAAATTTATTTATCCGACTTGCCGGAAGCGATTTTAAGAAAGGGTATAAAGTTTCAGCGCCTCATGTTCTTACGCCCGCATTGATTTCGCTTCTGGCCGCGATGAACCAAGCTCGACTATTAGTTTACAAAAAACCGATTGTTTCAATTATTCCTACTGGGGATGAGTTGGTTATGCCCGGACAGATTCCAGCTGATAATCAGATTGTTGCTTCAAATGTATATGGCTTGAAGTCAATCCTTGAAGTTGCTGGATGTGAAGTGAAACTTCTCCCCATAGCCCGCGATAATGAATCCTCGATATCCAACATTCTTAATATGGCACAGAGTTCCGACCTTATTCTTACAATTGGAGGAGCTTCGGTTGGTGACTTTGATCTCGTTCAAGATACGGCACACAAAATGGGCTTTGAAATTTCATTTTATAAAATTGCAATGCGTCCGGGCAAACCACTATTTGCTGGTCGCAATCCTCGCAGTCTATTAGTTGGTTTGCCTGGTAATCCCGTTTCAGCTATCGTTTGTGGTTATGTCTTTATTCTTCCCGTAATTCAGGCTATGCAGCGATTAAATCCAATTGGTTTACCCAGAAAAATTGCCCAACTGTCCGCTCCATTAAACGCCAATGGACCACGCGAACACTATCTACGCGCTATCGTTGATTATTCAACTGAAAGACCAAACATCAAAGCTCATGAACATCAAGACAGTTCTTTATTGAATGTACTCTACAGATCAAATGCGTTAATGATAAGGGAACCAAACGATAGACCTAGGAAGGCTGGTGACATGGTAAAATTCATCAGTCTCAACCAATCCTATCTACAGTAGTTAGATTCGAACTGGGCTTTATAATTTATTGGTTTGATATTGAATTAATAATATCCAACATTTTCTCTTCAATCTCTTTTGGGTCTAAAATACTGAGCTCAAGTGACGCTTGAACAGAACTCAAAGTTTTTGAGGCTAATACTAAGTTTTCAATTTTTTGCATGGGAGAATTTGGGTCAGTTGCCAACTCCTCTCCAAGAATTTTAATAAACTTACTTCTAATTTCAGTTGAACCAAACACTGAGTTTCGTGAAACAATAAATGTCACTAATTTTTCCCAATAGCTTTGACTGATACGAACAGCATCACGGACATAAACTTCTAATTCACAATCCCCCTTTGCTACTTCTTCAACCAACCTCTCTCTCCACCATGCTCGAGCAAGAATACAATCAACATAGATACTCCTGTTACCACGGGCAAGCTTAAGTCCTCCAAGCCTGCGAAATACTTCTCTAATACACTTATCTATCTCTTTCCTATCATTTGAGTTTAATGCTTCATGAATACAATTCTTGCCGGTACTACCCCTGCCCCCTACCAAATATGATGATTTGATTCTATCACTTTTAATTTGCTGATAAGTAATATAAGCCCAAAAAGTAGTCCTACATGCAATTCTAGGAGGAATATTCTTCCAAATTGAGTAAATTCTTTTTTCTGTATCCCACGGGGGATCTTTGAATTCAGCTTCAGTCATTTTCGTAACTAAATCCGGTAGTTTATTTTCTTCGATTCCTTGTGGCAACATCTTCTCTAATTCTGTACAAAAATTAGATGAATCTATGACCCTTTCTAAAAATTTACACTGCTGTTCTGAACCTTTATTTTTGGGTTTTAAAAGATTTCTTTGCAAATTTGAAAATTTATCTGCATCAAACTCAATAAAAGAAATCGAGCTCATTTATCAGTCTCATTTACAATGTGAGGATAAAGCTTGGTAGCGGCCAATTCAGGTAAAAATTCATCATCAGTCCAAGTAAGCAATCCCTTTGATTCAAGTTCCTTAAATAAACCAATCAAATTTCTATAATTTTTGTATTCTTCATTTGCATAGTGACGTTTTAAATAACTAAAACATGAACTTACAATGTGAGTATTGATACTATTTTGGAGAGGGCTTAGCTGATTAATTTTTAAGAATTGATGAAGGTCAGGAGCAAGTTTAACTAGAAAATAAAAATTTTCATTAGTATCTTCATTAACCTTAAATTCACCTGGACCAAGTTCTTTATCTTCAATGTAAATTAGTAGTTTCTGAATTGCTGACCCCAACTTGATAACTTGACTCATAGCCAGTCTCATTCCCGGAATAAATTTTACTTCTTCACCATGCCAGAATTTATGTACGCCGTCCTTTTCATAATCTAGAACTTTATTATAATGCTTTGAAACAACAATCATTGGTTTCAGTAAAGGAGCTTCTCCGAGGTCATCATTATTCCAACTTATTATCTGAGTTGCTTCTAATGAGATATGGCTTCTTCTGTAGGATGAAATTGGAGAAGAAACTGTACAAAGAAATTTAGTACAGCCGAGTTCAGTCAGATGATTGATTAGAGGAGCATTTTCAATACAATGAGTAATTTCAAACGATGAATTATCGGCTCTTTCCTTAAATTTGATTGTATAAATTCCCCTAGGGTATGATTGATTGCCGACTTCTAGTACAGGGATATCAGTCATTCTTACTGATGAAGTATTTGAATTTGCCTCATTATTGACTGTAAAGATTTCATCGGTCATATTTATCGCTTGGCTTTACCTTCAGAAGTTTGTTCTTCAACGATTTGTTCAATTTCAATTTTAAATGATGGAGTAAAATTCAGGGTTTTACAAAGTACAAAATTTGGCAAACGAAATTTAGTTTCAATTACTGTTTGAGTATTTGCCTTCAATTTTCCTAGTTTAATTCTAGAAGTTTTGTCGAGCTTCTTTTGGGATATTTTTTTGCTATCAATTGTAGCATCAAACAGTTTAACAAGTTCATTATTGCTAAAATTATCACACGTTTCATCAATGTTCTCATCAATAAAAACACTTAGCTCAGCGTTTTCGCAATCCTCATTGCAATCAAGTAAAATTTTTAGTTTTTCAGAACCATTTGACCTTGCTACGATACGAAAATTATTTGGGTTTTTGATTTTGCGTCTTTTTTTCTGACTCCTATCTCCTTGTCCATTTCCTTTACCGCCGCTCGGCTGTTCACCTTTTTCACTAGATCCTTCAGCTTCATCAGTACCCGAACCCGGACTAAAAGGTTCAACAACACTAGGTGGACCCATAAAATCATTGTCGATTCCCCCACCAGAGTGTGTACCATCAACAAACCTTAAGCATAAAACACTATCAGGACTGTAAGAATTTGAATCCAACTTGGTAACATTATTTCGAAACCAGTCAGAAATTTCATCTAATGCATTTTTAAGCTTTTTCTTTTTTTCATCATTTGAAATCAATTTTAATTCAAGTTTATTGTGAAGTGGAGTTTCAATTTCTTGAATTATTTTATAGAGAGAATTTCTTTCTTCTGAATGTAATAGTAATAATGCTCGAAAAGGATATAAATCACTAAATTTCCCCCTAAAAGTGGGAATAACGTCAGTTATCCACATTCCATTTCGACATAGTCCTATACTAGTTCTTTCAACTTTTTTGTCATTTAAAAGGATATCCACATTACCCAATGTAGTTTCTAATTTATTTATTTTGCTTTCAACTAATGTCTCATACGCCAAATTTGCTTTTGACCCACTAATATAAGCTCCGGTGGATCTTTTTTCATTCTTATATTCTTCAAGTATCTCCTTGAGGTTTTGTTTATTTAAGCAATTAGAACTACCGATAATATCATCCTTGACTTCAATAATGAGTTTTTCTGAATGAATAGCTTCAAAAAAACTGCATACCGTGGCTTTTGACACTATTTTCCACAAAGATTCATTATCTTCCCCAAATTGGTTAAAGGATGGTACCAAAATTACGGTTCCATGACCGAATGTATTTTTTATTAAATCAATTTCATTTCTAATCAGTTCAGGAATTAAGTCCTCACTTGGAAACGAATAACTCAGACCTCTCAATTGAGTATCAATTACTCCATCAACTACAAATAAGCCCCGGTCAGAAAGTAATTTATTATTTTTTATATGTGTAGCTAGCAAAGCTTTTCCTGAAGCAATAGTTTTTCCATTCTCAGTTAATCCTCCATATAATAAATATCTCAGGTCAGAAGCCGGGATTGGAACAGAGTGGCCATTCCCATATGTCCCAGCCGAATTAGCACTTTTTGCACTGATACCATCACCTAAAAGGGCAAGCATTTTTGCTTTGTCCAATCCACAACCGTTGTCAGAGACCGCAAGTATTCTTTGATTCTTTTTCCGCAGAGCATTTTCAACCCGTTCGGCAATAGGACCAGCAGCAATTGGCAGTCTTCCATCAACCATTTGATGATGTTTAGCTGACTTAAACGCAGCTTTATAGCTTTTAATTCCGGGAATGTCTTTAGTTTGAGATTCAAATAGTCTGAATTGCACCTTTGCACAATTTTCTTTGGCTTCAATCAAAGCGGCATCAAGTGAATTTTGTATCAGTTCTCTGACTACAGCCGCAGGATTTAGTTCAGAAAAAGCAGAAACCCCTGCTGAGGTAAATCCTGTTTCTGTTTGGGTATCATAAAAAATTAGGTTGGGGTCGGGCATGTAATATTACTTCGCTAAAATTGTTTTGAAAGCTAATAGTGCCTTATTGATTTCGGATTCAGTTGTGAACCTTCCTAAGCTTACTCTAATGGCAGTTGATATTGATGATCTAGGCAATCCTAATGCACTCAAAACGTGTGAAATAGAATTACTTTCAGATGCACAGGATGAGCCAGTTGAGATAGCAATTTCATTTTCAACCATTGCAACAAGCCGGTCACCTGGAATTCCAGGAAATCCGAAATTAAGACTTCCAGGTGCCCTATGTGTTAATGATCCAAATTTAACAATATCCGGTGCCAAAGATTCTAAACCAATCCAAAGCTTTTTACTCAATTCGTTCATTCGTTTTGCGTCTTTTCTACCCTCCTCTGATACTATCGCTGCTGCCTCCCCAAAACCACAAATTAATGGCGTTGGCAATGTACCAGACCTCAGTCCCCTTTCTTGGCCACCACCATAAAAAATAGGTGCCAATAGCGAGTCTTCAGAAACATAAAGTATTCCGATACCTTTAGGGCCATAAAGTTTATGAGCAGATATTGTTAATAGGTCAGCATTCCATACCTCAACATCAATAATTATACGACCAGGGGCTTGAGTTGCATCAGTATGAAATAAAGCACCTTTACTATGGCACATATCAGCGATTTTATTAATTGGTTGAACAACTCCTATCTCATTATTCACAGCCATAACTGATACGATTAGGGTGTTTTCATTTATTAAATTATTTAAATGTTCTAGGTCTATTATCCCATCTCTATCGACTTTCACAAACTTAACTTCAAACTCCAATCTTTCTATCGCATTCAAGTTTTCTAACACGGCTGAATGTTCAGTTGCAACTGAAATGATTCTCTTTCGCTTTCCATTAGAGTTTTGTACAATCCCACGTAAAGCAAGGTTGCATGACTCGGTCGCTCCTGAAGTAAATACAATACGATTAGGGAATGCACCAATAAGATATGCAATTTTTTCTCGTGCATCTTCAATGGCCTCAGCCGCAATCCGACTATAGTAATGTTGTCGACCATGAGGGTTCCCAAAAAACTTCTCATAGGACTCTGAAATCACTTCTGCCACACGTGGGTCAATCGGAGTAGTCGATTGGTAATCAAGGTAAACTGGTAATTCGGACATTTCTATTCTGTGCAATCACACGGTAAAAGTTCGCCTATATACTTATTCATTACTTTATCGTTGGCACTTGATAGCAGCTCATAATTAAATCCAGTTTTATTCCCAAAGAAACCAAGAAAATTAATTTCATTATTTGATTTCTTTCTATTTTCAGCTAACAAATCTCTTCCATAATCCCTTTCAATCCGTTTCCACCATTCAAGGTCACATGGAGTGTTTTCAATTGAGCCGTAATTGGGAATATCACCTCTATGTTTCATTCTTTCCATCTCGGCGTGAATACCACGAAGATTTTTGGCACCCTTTAAAAAACAGTAAACACAGTTTGAAAGCCCACCTCCCATGGGTAAATTAAGATCCCATTCTTGGTTACTCCAAAAAACATTCACATCCTCTTTGGAAATATTCATATTATCAAGTGGGAGATAAATGTGTTCTCCTTCAAAGCCGTATGCATCTAGATTTGAATTTCTTTCTTTTACCCGATTGACTCTTACTTTTTCATCACCTCTTAGGCCAATAAAAGAAACATATTCAAAACCTTTGGAAACCAATTGAGAGCGATTGCTTGGAATTGACTTTTTTGGTAGTACGAATGGTATCCAAGCACTTGAGAAATCAAGGTATTTTTGTTCTTGCCTAAAATGAGGCCTACTCCATACAAACCTTTTTTTCTTAAAAAATATTTCCTCTGGGACACTACCACCATTGCGTAAATGACGTAAATAAGTGACCCGGTGATCTATTCTTGACTGTGCATCAAAATGACCGACTTGCTGAACTGCATCTTCACTGGTAAACCAATCTTGGAGAAAATATCTTGTAGTCTCAAGCTTCATTCTTTTTGTACAAATTCGACTGAATTGATTTGGAATAAATCCAGACCAAGATATAAGCTCCTCAAAAACTTCTCCTTTCCAATGAAAACCGTTGGGGTTATCGGAACTTATCGGATTTTCATTTGTAAGCCGATAAGAAGGAAATCGCGCCCATTCACCTCGCCTTGAGTCTTCGTAAGTAATGAATTCAACTATAAAAAAAGGAATCCCAAAGTTCTCAGTTACCTTTTTACAACGCTTAACAAAGTCATAGGTATATGGATGTTCACATGAAGTATTGTTAAATATAACTACATCGCCCCTTTTTGCATCTAAAATTTGATTGCACAGAAGGGTTAGTAGTAACATCCCACTAGATCTTCCGCCAGAGAATTTCACGATATGTGGTAGGTCAGGATGATGTTTATCTTTATAGTTTAAACCATACTCAATTTGGGGCTCATGAAGTGGTTTCTTTCTAATATATTTCTTTGAATTTACTAATTTCGGAACACCAGCAATTTGGGGTGCATTAGCATTTGACCAACAAGTTTCACTCAATTTATGGTCTTGCTTACAGCACTTAGTGGTTGTTATATTCATAATCGAAAGACAAATTTTGGTAAATTTTTTAGGTTGTGAAGTGCAGTTTAAAATTAGTATTAGTGTTTTTTTGACTGGAGATTGAACTTTTTCAATTGTTCTGTTTGAGAGGTTCTTTGTAGCTCTCTCCACCTTCTTGTCTATGTAAGGTTGAATGAGTTTTGACAACCAGTCTTATTGACCCTCAGAGCAAACTCCTCAAGACAAAAATGCTATTGTACTAATTCGTCAGCAAATTCTACAAATCCAATCGGGTACTCTTCCCTATGGCAAGTCTAATCAAGGGTCAAATTATAACAAAAATGAAAAATTCTTCATATTCTCCGAACATTACTCACCAATATATTCTATTAGGTAAATAAAACATATTAAAATTCAAAAATTAATTTAGAAAAATTATATGAAGAGCTCATCAATAAAATATGACTTCAGAGTTTTAGAAGACTGGCTTAAGCTCTCCCAAGACGGGTCTGTTATCCTACCTGATTTTCAGAGAAGTTTCGTTTGGACCATGGATAAAGTCAAGAATTATATCCAAGCTATAATTAATGATAAGCCAGTTGGTTTCTTTCTAATCCTAGAAAAGGATAGGGACAAACAGTTTGAACCACGGGATTTTTACAATCTTGACTTTAGAAATTCTACAGGAGATTTTTCGGAATTTATTCTAGATGGTCAACAACGAATGACATCGTTGTTGCAATGTATTCATGGAAAGGCAAAAAGCAGACTTTTTGTAAAATTTGAAGATTTATCTTCTAGTGAGTTAGAATTTTCTCTTCTTGAGGCCTACGGAAAAGAAACCCGTAAAGAAAAAGAATATCGTGATGTATCAAATTCTTACGATGCCAACCTAGTTCCACTTGACATTCTACTGAAAGTTCATGATGACAAAGCATTTTCACCTCTAACCAATTGGTGTCAAGAGATTTTCAAATCAAATTCTCAAGAGGCCAGGTTACTTGAGATTAAAATAGATGCGTTTTTTAAAGAGAATTTTTTCAAAAGACAACTCTGGGCATGTTTTCTTCCTTCATCTACTGACCGTCCAACGGCTACTGACATTTTTGTTGAAACAAATACCTCCTCTGTGAAAATCAAACGCTTTGATATTGAGGTCGCTCGAGTTGAATCTCAGCATAGTGAAAATTTACGTACTTCAATCAATGAAGAATGCGGTAAGGAAGGTAAAAATTTTGGTTATTATTTCAAAAATGATCCAGAAGATTGGATACCCGATATCGGCGAATGGATGCTTAAAGTCGCTTGTCTGAAGTCAGATTTAGCTCCAAAAGAAGTAAATTACAAAAAAGCACTTGATTTGTTGTATCAACAGGAAATGAATAAGAGCAACACAATCAAAAAACTATTAATGCATCTTTCATGGAGTTTGGAAAAAGCTTCCGCATTTGGTGCCTTCACAGATAGGATCTTACCTAGTTGGCCACCTTTACACGTGATTGCTGCCTTGTATGAAATTTACAACGAAATTACTAACCCCTCAAAAATCAATTCAGCAAGAGAGTTACTTAGTACATATTATTGGCGATGTATATTTTCTGATAGGTATGACGCACAAGCTAACGATAGGCTTTTTTTTGATTTTGTGGCTCTAAAGCGTGAATTTCAGATGATAAAGATTGATGGCACATGGTGTAGTAAGAATATACCTGCTTTAAATGAAACCGATTACCCGCTTTGTAGTCACAAAAGTTTACTTAAACATACTCCTTGGATTGGTAAAAAAACTAGATTAGGAAGGGCTGTAGCTTCTTTAGTAATGTCAAATAATCCAAGTGATTGGATAACAGGTGACCCAATAAACGAAAACATGTTCAGAGATCTTGAAGCTAACAGAAACCTTGATACTCATCATGTATTCCCAAAAAAACTATTAGAAGAAGCTAATATAGATATAGATGCTATCAACAGTGGCCTAAATGGTGTTTTTCTTAATGGAAGAACGAATAAAGGAATGTCAAATCTATTACCTGAAATATTTATCCAAAACTCTGAAAAAAAATTCCTCATTAAAACTACTATTCTTCAAAAAAGAATCGAAGAGCATCTTGTGCCTTTCGAAACAATGAATAGCAAAGGAGAATTAAAAGTGCTTTACGATAAGTTTCTGAACGAAAGAGCTAAAATCATCGCCGAAAAAGTTGCGTCACTAGGAGAAGTCAAAAAATAAAATAAAGGTCTGTTAGGCATCTCATCTTCTATATTATTGCTAACTATCAGCCATGACAGTCACCACAAGATTTGCACCCTCACCCACGGGACATCTCCACATCGGTGGAGCAAGAACTGCCTTATTTAATTGGTTGTTTGCTCGCGCCAATGGAGGAAAATTTCTATTACGAATTGAAGATACTGATCAAGCTAGATCAACTCCCGAAGCCACTGAAGGAATTTTAAATGGTTTAAAATGGCTCAATTTAAATTGGGATGATGAACCAATCAGCCAGCGCACCAGACAACCAATCCATCAAGAAATGGCACTTAATCTTCTTAAGACGGGACATGCTTATAAATGCTTTGCTACTCCACAAGAGATTGCAGATTATCAAGCTGAAGCTAAGCAAAAAGGGAATGCTACTTTTTTTGTGAGCCCTTGGCGGGATGCCTCAGACACCGATTATCCAGACAAACCATTTACCATTCGAGTCAAAGCTCCTCTTTCTGGAAAATCATTGATCAATGACATCGTATTAGGACAAGTTTCAATCAACAATGACACACTTGATGATTTTGTAATTCTACGATCTGATGGGTCTCCGACCTATAATTTTGCTGTTGTCGTTGATGATCATGCCATGGACATTAGCCACATTATCAGGGGCAACGACCATATTGCAAACACCTTCAAACAAAAGCTGATTTATCAGGCTTTCAATTGGTCAATCCCTAACTTCGCTCACGTCCCCTTAATCCATAATCAGCAGGGTAAGAAATTCTCTAAAAGAGATGGAGCTGAGGGAGTTGAGGTGTTTTTTAATGCCGGGATTATACCTGAGGCCGCGTGTAATTTTCTTGCTCGGTTAGGTTGGTCGCATGGTGATGATGAATTCTTTTGTATGGACCAGGCAATAAAGTGGTTTCGTCTTGAAGATTTACGCAAGTCATCGGCCCGTTATGACCCCAAGATACTCAACCATTTATCACGCCTCCACTTAGCCAATTTAGATACCTCTACATTATTACAATCACTGAAGGAGTTTGTTTCAATAAAATATCAAATTCGTATTGATAACAATCTTGAAAGCCAAGTTCAAAAAGCATTACCGTTCCTCCAAGGCCGTTCAAAAAATTTGGTTGAATTGTGGGAAGAATTAGGGTTCTTGTGGTACGAACCAGGCGAATACGACCAAAAATCAATTGCCACAATGAAGCAGATAAACGTTGCTGTTTTTGATGCGTATTTAGACGCGATTGAAGATGTTTTTTGGACCCGTGATTCCCTTGAACAGTTCACAAGAGAATTAGGCAATCGCTTCAATTTGGGATTGGGTAAGGTGATTCAGCCTATTCGGATAGCTTTGGTTGGAAAATTAAACTCTCCAAGTGTCTTTGATTTGCTTATTATACTTGGGAAAGATGAGAGTTTATACCGAATGAAGGAATTGAGAAAACATATCAACTAAACGCTGAGAAAAATCCTACAGCTACTCCTTAAGCATATTCAAATTCAATCGGTCACCCCATTTACTTATTCTATTTAATCTTAACCACTGACGCCTGCGTGATTAAGATTCTGGCTTAGTCTCAAGGAAAATAAAAACGTTGTGATTAGTCTATAACATTAGATTTTAGCAAAACGGCAACCCTATACATACTCATTTGATAAGCGGTCTCGTATGACAAGCAAAAAAGGTATAGTTCACGACTTTAAATACTGATCAAGTTTAGAAGGCAAATCGGTGAAAATAATTGCGGTGCCTTCCCCGAATCAATGAAACCGATTGGGGTTTGTCTTGAAAAACCTCCTGCCTTGGTATAGATATTAGTCAATTCCCAAATCGTGACGAATTAGCAAGCAGTTATTATTTGCTCTGTTGATTGGATTATTATGAGTTTACATTGAAAGGCATTTTAAAAGTATTCACCATCTACCAAGTTAACTTCAATATTAATTGTTCATTAGAGGCTACTAGGACGCCATGACTTCACATAAAAAAAACGCAAAATTAGTGATAAACGATAAGTCATACCCCCTTGATTTATCTTCCCCTTCAGCTGGACCCGACGTCCTAGATATTCGCCATTTATATCGTGATGCCAACATTTTCACATATGACCCAGGATTCACCTCAACAGCATCATGTGAATCGGAAATTACCTTCATCGACGGGGAAAAAGGGATCCTGCAATATCGGGGCTATGATATTGCTGAACTCGCCAAAAACTCATACTACCTTGAGGTCTGCTTCCTTCTTCTCTACTCACACCTGCCAACTGCCGATGAACTCGCAAATTTTGAAGAGCGAGTCACTATGCATACCATGGTTCATGAACAGTTAATCAATTTTTTCAGAGGATTTCGTCGCGATGCACACCCAATGGCCATCATAACAGGAGTGGTGGGAGCATTGTCTGCATTTTATCATGACTCGACTGATATTAATGACCCCCAACAAAGGGAAATTGCCTGTATTCGGATGATTGCCAAACTTCCAAATATCGTGGCTATGGCATACAAATACTCAATCGGGCAGCCGTATATCTATCCCAGTAATGATCTTGATTATCCAACCAATTTCTTGAAAATGTGCTTCTCAGTTCCCACTCAAGAATATGATACTAATCCTACCATCAGTCGAGCCATGGACCGCATTTTTATGCTCCATGCCGACCATGAGCAAAATGCATCAACTTCAACAGTCCGACTCGCTGGCTCTTCTGGTGCCAATCCATTCGCCTGTATTGCGGCAGGAATAGCATGTCTCTGGGGGCCTTCCCACGGTGGGGCTAACGAAGCTTGCCTGAATATGCTCCGCGAAATTGGAACCGTGGATAAAATACCGGAATATATTAATCGCGCAAAAGATAAATCAGATCCATTCAGACTGATGGGTTTCGGACACCGCGTCTATAAAAATTTTGACCCTCGAGCTCATATAATGAAGATTTCTGCCGATGAAGTCCTAGAAATCTTGGATAGTGATGATAAACCGATTCTAAAAGTCGCCAAGGAATTGGAGAAGATTGCCCTTGAAGACGACTATTTCCAGTCGAAAAAGCTTTATCCTAACGTAGATTATTACTCCGGTATCATTCTTGACGCACTGGGATACCCGACGTCCATGTTTACACCGATATTTGCTTTATCAAGGACAGTGGGGTGGATCGCGCAGTGGAAAGAAATGATCGTTGATCCAACATTAAAAATTGGCCGCCCAAGGCAAAAGTATACGGGCAATGTCAATCTTAAATATATTCCGATTGAAGACCGTTAATCTGAATTGTTTTGGGTATTTCGCAATACTAAACGAGATTGTTTCCGTTTTCTACGTGGCTGAGGGCTTCGCAACCCTTCCAAAAGTAATTTGGTAGTGGGATGATCGGGATATTTTGACTGGTAATAGCCTAAGAGTTGCCTGATATGTTCTTGTTGCGACTGACCATCAGGTATTCCCAAAACCCAATCTAAAAATATTGATCGACATTCACTCTCGGTTATTTGCTCCATCCGATAAGACTCAGCAATAAGCCCTCTAGGATCAAAAGAATGATTTTTTGTCAATGTGACCTCCCAATCAATGTCTAACCACAAGTGCGAGACAATATACGATTTATTGCCTTTCGGGCAATATTCCTATTTTCAGAAAGACAGTTTCCTAATTCTTCCAATGAATTAAAACCAGTTTGGGTGAGTAAAAATTCCTTTACACCAGTTCCTGCATTTTCAGGATTAAACTCTCCCTCTACCGTTAAGCATATGGCTTGTTTAATTGTTCCAAGCTGAGCATAGGTCTCCTTCAAGCAGTCTCTCTCGGTTGGAGTCATCCAACCTATTTGGTATCCGGCATTGCACTGCTCATCGACCCTCCTTTGCTTACTACCCGATAATAAAGCACCGGCTTGGGCTATCAGCTCAATATCAAGGATTCTAGCTTCTCCGCTTCGCAATTCCCACACATTTTTCTCAGTATTCACTGGAGCATTTTTGGCTAGTCGATTTCGCATATCTATAACGCTATCAACAATCTTTTGTTGATCATGAGGCCGAGAAATGAGGTCTTGACGAAACTCTTCAATTTCTTGTGCGAGTTCATCATTTCCAGCAATTGTTCTTGCTCTCGTAAGAGCCAAATGTTCCCAAACCCAAGCATCAGTTAGTTGATAATATTTAAATGACTTAAGCGACGTCGCAACAGGACCTTTACGACCGGATGGGCGTAGTCTCATATCTATTTCGTATAGCTGCCCCTCTGGTAAGCGGGATGATAAAGCCGAGACAAGCGCTTGGGTAAGTCGAGCATAATACTGCCGCGAAGAAAGGGGTTTTTTGCCTTTTGAGTAATCTTCATCAAGCGGGTCATAAATCAAAATGATGTCAAGGTCGGACTTACTCGTCAGGTTTTGTGACCCAAGTGAACCCATTGCTAAAATCGTAAACCCTCTTCCTGGTGGCAAACCATATAATTTACTAAATTGTTCAACAACATGAGGGGTAATACTCGTTATTACTGCATCGGCTAAAGAAGCGTAGCTTATAGCGATTTCCTTTGGATTCAGCATACTTTTGAGGTGATGTGTCCCAATCTTGAAATGCTTTTCATGCATCCATCTTCTTGCTTGTCGCAAAGTCCATTCATAATCGGTCAAACCACTGAGTAACTGAGTCAGTTCTTTCTTCAGGCTATTCATCGCAGGAAGAGGCTCAAAAAAATTCGCTTCCAGCACAGCATCCAATACGCGGGAGTTTCGTGATAAAAACTGAGCTAGTTTAGGAGCTGTAGCACAGATATCTGTCAATAGTTCCATTAACTGTGGATTAGCCTCAAATAGAGAGAATAGTTGAACACCAGCGGGAAGTCCTCGTAAAAAAGAGTCAAACTGAATCAGTGCTTCTCGTGGGTTACCTGAGCGTGCTATCCGATTAAACAATTGAGGACGCAGACGATTAAATATTTGGTTGGCTCGGTCAGTTCTGAACGCAGGCAAATGGAGCCATTGTTCAACTAAATTGCGCTCGGCTTCACTCATAAACGAATAATCAGATGTTTCTACGGCAGCTTCAGGTTGGTCAGAATTTTTGCCTGTATTTTCTTGGACCACCATAAGTGCAGCACGAACAGCCTTCACCAATTCATCAGAACTACCTAATCCGCATAAGGCGGCTAGTCGCTGCATTTCTTGGGTGGTTTTAGGCAGCTGATGGGTTTGTGCATCGCGAATCATTTGAACTCGATGTTCCCAAGTTCTTAGTTTAGTGTAGTTTACTTTGAGACCGTAAGCTGTTTCTTTGTCAACCCACCCTTTCTTCACAAGACAATTCAACGCTCCCATTGTATCTTTAATCCGGAGGGATTGATCTCTTCCTCCAGCAACCATTTGGTAAGTTTGGACAAATAATTCGATCTCTCGTATACCCCCTCGGCCAAGTTTGAGGTTATATCCAAAAAGATTATTGATATCTGTTGAACCCACATTTTCCCAAATTCGGTCTTGCATTTCACTGGTATCTTGCAGGGCGGTGAAATCGTATTGCAGGCGCCAGATAAACGGGTTGATCCTTTGTAAAAATTCGTATCCAGCGGCAATGTCCCCGGCACAGGGTCTTGCCTTGATATAAGCGGCCCTTTCCCAAGCTCTTGCGAAGCTTTCATAATAGCGTTCGGCTCCACCAACCGACAGACATACTGGATTGACAAATGGATCTGGGCGTAATCTTAAGTCTGTCCGAAATACATATCCTTCTTTCGTTGTTTCACTCATCAAGCGGGTAAATTTTCGGGTGATTTTTACAAACTCTGATTTGACCAGATTAAACTGGTCTAAATCATGCTTGGTTTCATCAAACAATACAACGAGGTCAATATCTGATGAATAGTTAAGCTCTTTGCCTCCCATTTTACCCATGGCAAGGATAAATAGTCCGCCAAAACTTGTTTGCTGACCGTCTGAGATTGCTTTAATTTTCCCCTTATTTGCTGCTTCATTAACTAATGATTTTAGCAAAATGTCACAGGCAAAATCAGCAAATTGAGTCAGAGTTTCTGTCACTTGATTGAGGGTCCATACTCCTCCTAGGTCGGCGAGGGCGATTAAGAGGGCAATTTTTTTCTTTCTTTTCCTGAGTTCATCGGCGACTTGGACGCTTGATTCAATTAAAAAGGGTTGACAAAACTCCTGGCAAATCGCTTCAGGGTTAGCTTCTGCCAAGGTGGCTACCCAGGGCAAATTCTTTTCTATTATACTTCGTAAATACGGGCTGCAACTTGCAGTATTCGTTAATAATTGTGCAAATTGTGGATCAGCAACAAAGCGTGAATCCTTTGTACATACAGGAAACTCACTCTCGTATGCTAAGGGCGTTTTACAAATCAATTGTGCAAAACTTTTCATGTGAATTGACCCAAAAAAGATGATCCTTAAACAATAGCATAAAACATTTTTATAGATGAGTTTAATTCAATTGTCTTGGTTGAATTTATTTCTTTGTTAATCAAATATCTCACATACAAACCCAACTAGGACCCTTTGAAAGTGAATTATGTTGGACTGGGATAAAGTTCGAATTTTTCGTATTGTTGCAAAATCTCAAAGCGTTATTCAAGCCGCGAGTACATTAGGCATCCATCAATCCGTAGTGAGTCGTCACATCAGTTCTTTAGAGAATGATTTTGGAACTAAATTATTTCACCGGCATGCTCGGGGAATAATTTTAACTGAGCAAGGGAGTTACTTATTTGAGGCCTCCGAAAAGATGGCTCAACAAATGAACGCAGCTCAGGCTCAGATAAATGATTTTAAACGAGCCTCTAAAGGGAATCTAAAGGTTACGACCACTCAAGGATTTGGAATTCTATGGTTTGGGCCCAAATTGCCCAAATTTTTTGCAGCAAATCCAGAAATAAACATCCACCTATTACTTAATGAAAAAACCCTTGATCTTCCAATGCGAGAGGCTGATGTAGCAATTCGAATGAAAGAACCTTCACAAGCGGACCTGATCCGCAGAAAACTAATGGGTTCTCGGATGGGATTGTTTGCCAGTGTCAGCTATGCCCAAAAGCACGCTCTTCCGCTGAGTTTAGAAGGATTAGCAAGCCATCGACTAATCACTCAGAATTACTCAAGCATGTTATCACCTGCTGCGAGTGTGTATATTCGGGATGTTTTTAATTATAACCCATCGTGTCAGATGGTTGTGAATAATTATTATGGGGTATTTCAGAGCATCATTAATGATTTGGGAATTGGTATTCTGCCTGACTATGTATCCAATGTTGTTGAAGGCCTCATACCAGTTATCCCTGATGTCAAGTCGGATGAAATTCCAATCTACTTAGCTTACTCTTATGAATTAAGAGATTCAAAAAAGGTTATCGCTTTCCGCGATTTTATTCTTTCTGAGGTTAAATTAGCAAAGACATGAATTGTAGACTTGGAACAAGTAGCACCAATAAATTCAAGCACTTGGAAAACCACCTATATTGACCATCGTATGACTCACATTTATTGATTGAAGCCGAATCTTTTGCCTTAAGGTCATTGACTGAATTGATGTCCTTGCAACTTAATTTTGACATTTAACTTCCATAAGCACTTTGGCTTGGTCTACCAAAGCCATTAGAGTGATTCACTATTTATCTTTCTTTGAATTTGTTTTATTTCCATCAGCTTTGCGTTTAATGAGCCGAATATCAATCCGAGCGCGAGATACCTCAACACACTCTCTTATTAAGATAATTGACTTTCTTAAAACCTACATTATTTCAAATTCCCTCAAATTTACCTGTAATTTGTTATTAACCATACTATTTGTGTAAGTTGATTCAACCGAGTAAAATTTAGGGAAAATAGTTTTGCCTGTAAAAAGTACCCAAATTGAAAATCTCATTCGAACTGCGTTCCCCAAAGCTAAAATCACTGTTACGGACTTAGCTGGGGATGGTAACCACTATGCAGCCGAAGTGATTGATGAGAGTTTTCGTGGATTGAACAGGATTCAACAACAAAAAGCTGTCTATAAATCCTTAAAAGGGCTTATGGATGGTCCAAACGGCGAGCTCCATGCCCTCGCCCTTACTACTAGAGCACCGGAGAAATAATGAACCAAGATACCACCCAAGTTAAAATCAAAAAAACAATTGATGAAGCAGATGTTGTTTTATTTATGAAGGGTACCAAACTAAGCCCTCAATGTGGATTTTCATCTCGCGTTGCTGGAGTTTTGAACTACCTTGATATAAAATTTGAAGATATCAATGTCCTTGATGACCCTCTTCTTAGAGAGGGAATTAAGACTTTTTCAGAATGGCCGACAATTCCACAACTTTATATCAAAGGAGAATTTGTTGGTGGGTGTGATATTGTCTCAGAAATGGCCCTATCTGGAGAGCTTGATCAATTATTGGATGATAAAGGTGTTAACTTTAACAAAGATGCTGCCGAAAGAATTCGGGAGCACAACAATAATTAAATTAATGGGCAGGTGAATCAATTCAAAAATTCCTCTGACATTCAGGTATATGTAAGATATTTAATCTACCGTGTGTACCCAATTAATAATAAATTGTTGTAAGGTTATTTAAGATGGAAGAAATTTGCAGGTAAACCTACCATCTCTGGCGACCCTTTGAGTTGATTCCATCAAGTCCGGTGGTGAACACCAATGGCTTGGAGTAAACAGAGTCCGGTATCTTCAAGGCAATTCTGGATGAAAATTAAGCAACTTCTCCTTGCGATACAGGAAAGATTGAAACTTTTTCATCCGTGTTGAGCAAACCAATTCCAAAAAATCTCTTTGGAAATAACCCTGAAACATTGCACTTGGCGGACAAAAATGTCTTTAAGGATCTATTTCTAAGTTCTGGGCGAGTCGTTCCATTTTTTCGGTTAACTCTTTAAGCCTATTGATTTCAGCATGATAAAGTTTTGGATCTTGCTCAATTAAGTTTATTGCGTCCGCGATACGAACGCCTGTCAATAAGACTTTGTTGGTCGCACTATCGTTAGGGTATAATTGATCAACTATATCAAGTTCTAACTGGAACTTTTTGGTCGCCATCATCAACGATTGAACATCATCTTCAGAACATGTTAAAGGAAGCCTTTGAGTTCCGGTATTGATATATATAGTCACCTTACTATCAATCATGTCTTTGCTAGTATTTCCTCTAATTCACTGATAATCATTCTTAAATCGTCAACATCTTTGTTACGTTGTTTGGTTAGTACTGATAATTGCTTCTTATAATTTTTTATTTCTTGGAGTAAAATCTGCTCACGTTTTGAATATTCCTGAATTTGCTCATTGAATTCATCTGCCGTAGTTTTTTTTACCAATTTTAAAGTGTGGAGGTTTTCATTGATTAGATCTTCATTGCGTTGTCGTTCTTCAGCCAATTGATATTCAGTTTCTTCAATTCTTTGCTGGAACAATTGCTGTTGAATTTCGATTCTCTTAATAACTTGGTCAAAGGCCTTTTCCAACCTGCCAATATAGCTCGTAATAGTATCTTCCATGGTATTTGTTCATCATGCAACCGAACTTAAAATTGTTGCAAATAATTATTCTCTATTCATCCAATGTAAAGCAAACAGAACAGGATTATATTGTAGAAAGTAAAAAACAAAACATTTATTGACTTAATGGACATTGCAAATTCAGACTTTATAAATTTAATTTGCAAATTTCACCAAACCTTACTTCAATTAGAAATCTTAACTCTAAAAAGTTTTTTAATAAACGATTAAAATGATGCAATGGATCTATAAATATTTACAGCCTGAGACTCATCAAATGTTAATTTCCTCAAATTTACACCGGGGGACAATATGAAACTTGATCATTTGAAACTTTGTTTCCCTGATCATTTCAAACTTGCGGCTGCTGTGCGAGTCCTTTCAATGGATGCTGTACAGAAGGCAAATTCAGGACATCCCGGCATGCCTATGGGGATGGCCGATGTTGCAACAGTACTCTTTAAAGATTTTTTAAAATATAATCCTTTAGATCCTAGTTGGCCTGATCGGGACCGGTTTATTCTCTCGGCCGGGCACGGATCAATGCTCCTCTATTCCCTGCTTTATCTCACCGGCTACAAAGCATTCAAACTAGAGCAATTAAAAGAATTTCGTCAACTTGGGTCAATCACTGCGGGGCATCCAGAATTTCATCCAAATTCAGGTGTTGAAACGACAACCGGGCCATTGGGTCAGGGATTAGCAAATGCGGTTGGATTTGCTATTGCCGAGGAGCACTTAAGGGCAATATTTGGTCAACAGATTGTTGACCACCACACCATTGCAATTGTCGGTGACGGATGCCTGATGGAAGGCATTAGCCAAGAAGCCCTGTCTCTTGCTGGAAAGCTTGAACTGTCTAAGTTAATCCTGCTTTGGGATAACAACAACATTACCATTGATGGCGATGTTTCTTTAAGTGATAAGACCTGTCAACAAAAACGATTTCAAGCAAGCGGCTGGGACACCATTGAGTGCGATGGACATAATCCCGATGAGATAAGCTCTGCTTTACGGCAAGCAAAAGCATCACCAAAACCAGCATTTGTTGCATGCAAAACAATGATTGGCTTCGGTTCTCCGGCTAAACAAGGAAAAGCTTCCTCGCACGGTTCGCCTCTAGGAGAAGACGAAATCACACAAGTTCGCCAGAACTATGACTGGAATAATCCTCCCTTTGTCATCCCCGATAATATTAAATCTCAATGGGAACAGTTCGGACTTCAAAACTCCGAAGCTTATAACAATTGGCTCAATCGTTTTCACCAGCTCAGTGAAAAAAAGCAAAATGAATTCAAACGTATATTTTCGGGTGAGGTTCACCCTAAATTAAATACCAAAATTCGTAAAATTAAACGGAATGCTAGTACCGAACTCTCAAAGGTTGCTACCCGAAAGTCTTCAGAAATCGTATTAAATGAATTAACACACTTCATTCCCGAATTGTTTGGCGGGTCGGCTGATTTAACTGGTTCTAACAACACTTATACCACCAAATTAGGAGTTTTTAATCAAACAAATCGCAAATCTAGATATATTCATTACGGAATTCGTGAGCATGCCATGGCAGCTGCAATGAATGGAATGGCACTTCATGGAGGTCTGCGACCTTATGGTGGAACTTTTTTGTGTTTTGCTGATTATGCTCGGCCTTCAATTCGACTCTCATCATTGATGGAGATACCTGTTATCTATGTAATGACCCATGATTCCATAGGCTTGGGAGAAGATGGACCAACTCATCAGCCTGTAGAGCATTTATGCATGCTTCGAGCAACTCCAAATCTTCACGTTTTCCGCCCCTGTGATACAACCGAAACCGCTGAATCTTGGCAATTGGCTCTATCCCAAAAGAAAACTCCTTCCATTCTAGCACTTTCACGCCAAGGTTTGCCAACACTCCGGACAAAGTACACCTCTAAAAATTTAACGGCTCGGGGGGCTTATATCCTAGCTGATTTCGAAACCACTCGGCAAGTTATACTCATAGCCTCTGGGTCAGAAGTTCACCTTGCCATGAAAGCTCGACAAACACTACAAGCTCAGGGAATTGGCGTTCGTGTAGTTTCGATTCCATGTTGGGAATTATTTGACCAACAAAACGAAAACTATCGGCGACTGGTTTTGCCCCGTGGTCCTATTCGCGTTGGAATCGAAGCCGCAATGCAAATGGGCTGGGACCGATGGCTCATCGGTGAGCGGGGCAATTTTAAAAAAGCTGGTTTTATTGGAATGAAAAGCTTCGGTGTATCGGCGCCTGCTGATAAAGCGTATGAAAAATTTGGTATAACCACCAGCCATATTGTAGAAAAAGTTATATCTCTTTTAAACTAAACCGCAATGGGGAGGTTTTGACCACCTCTAATTGGCTCCGAATTAATATAAGATAGGGAATTAAATTATGGCAACACAAATAGGTATTAACGGATTTGGACGAATCGGTCGGCTTGTTCTTAGAGCATTGATCGAGTCGAATAGAGACGATATTGAAGTCGTTGCCATAAATGACTTAGGACCGGTTGAAAAGCTTGCTCTTCTTTTTGAATTTGACTCAGTCCATGGACGATTGCCAAATCACGTAACGTTCGATGGGGACTATTTAATCGTCGACTCTCGAAAAATTCTTGTAACAGCAATTAAAGAACCTAGTAATCTCCCTTGGCATAACGTTGATGTTGCCTTGGAATGCACTGGGCGATATACTAACAAGAATGCTGCTGCACTCCACCTAAATAACGGCTCACGCAAAGTTTTAGTATCAGCTCCATGTAAAGATGCAGACAATACAGTAGTCTTCGGTGTTAATCACGAAACCATTCAGCCTAATCACCAAATAGTTTCTAACGCTTCTTGTACGACTAACTGCCTAGCACCTGTCGCTAAAGTTCTTCACAACTCTATTGGGATTAATAAGGGTTTCATGACCACTGTTCATTCTTATACTGGCGACCAACCGACCCTTGATGCTCTGCATACAGATTCTTATCGAGCACGAGCAGCTGGAATGTCAATGATTCCAACTTCAACAGGTGCTGCACGTGCTGTAGGATTAGTCTTGCCGGAACTTAAAGGAAAACTAGATGGTGTCGCATTAAGAGTCCCCACTCCCAATGTATCTGTAGTAGATCTAACATTTGAAGCCGCACGTCCGACCTCAATTGAAGAGATTTGTGACGCCATTCAAGACGCCGCCGAATCTAGTTTGACCGGTATTTTAGGCTATACCACAAAACCCAATGTATCTTCTGATTTCAATCATGACAGTCATTCCTCAATATTTCACATGGATCAAACCAAAGTCATGGAGGGTGTACTATGTCGAGTTTTGAGTTGGTACGACAATGAGTGGGGTTTTTCAAATCGAATGTTGGATGTCGCCGACAAGTTGGGAGCTATCAATTGAGTATTTCGACGGCACACTAATTCTTTAGATCAACACCATCAACGAAAGAATTACCTCTAATCTATCGGTGACAATGCAACTCCATGATATCAGGTCAGCTGAGTTAGACGGGAAACGAGTTCTTCTCCGTGTTGACTTCAACGTACCATTCTTTGAAGGCAAAATTTCTGATACAACCCGTATCCAGAAAACTCTTCCAACTATCCAATATATTTTGGAGCAAGGAGGCTATCCCGTAATTGCTTCGCATTTTGGTAGACCAAAAGGACAATTCAACCTTGAATTCTCATTATCCCAACTTGTCGAAACGATTGAATCTATTATCCAAGAGAAAATTATTTTTTTTTCCGATATCTACAATCAGGCCAAATTAGCCAAAAAAGGCATTTCTCTTTTGGAAAATCTACGATTTTATTCTGGTGAAACAGACAACGATGCATCATTTTCAAGACAGTTAGCTTGCTGGGGGGATATCTATTGTAATGATGCTTTTTCTGTTTGTCACAGAAGTCATGCATCCATGGTTGGAATTACAAAAATATTACCCTCTTATGCTGGTATTCATCTCCAGAATGAAATCAATCAAATTGATGCGCTTCTTGGTGGTAATAATCACCCTTCAATGGCAATAATCGGAGGTGCAAAGATTTCAACCAAAATCGCCGTATTGATGAATCTTACGCAGAAGATGGATACACTCATAATTGGCGGTGCGATGGGAAACACATTTCTCAAAGCAACGGGACATAAAGTTGGTACATCCTTGGTTGAAAGTGACCACGTAGAAACTGCAAATAAAATTCTACAACTCGCCAAGGAAAATAGTTGCCAAATTGCATTACCAATTGATGCCTGTGTTAGTGACAATATCAATCATGCTTCCAATGCTCGTAACACCGATATTAATTCGATAAATGAATTCGAGGCAATTTTTGATGTTGGACCTAAATCAATAGAGTCGTTTCGTAAAATTATCTGCTCTAGCAAAACGGTAATATGGAATGGCCCTCTTGGTGCTTTTGAATATGTGCCCTTTAATAAGGCAACTCTTGAAGTCGGAAAAATTGTCGCTGAAAATACTCAATCCGGAAAAATTCAATCAATAGTTGGGGGCGGGGATACAATTGCCGCCCTCTCGCCCCATAATATAATTAATGAAATGGGTTATGTATCAACTGCGGGTGGTGCATTTATCGAGTATCTTGAGGGGAACCCCTTACCTGGTATTGAAGCACTGAGACTTCGTAATGAAGGTACTTTGTAGATTGGGATTGCAATGCAATTTGATTAGGTTATAGAATGGCAAGCAATAGAATTTCTAAAGCAATAAACTAATGTTTGTTAAAAGTATAAAGGATCTTGTGGTTTGGGGTGTGTTGATTTGCATCCTAACAATATGTTTTTTTACCTTTAATACCATCCTGAATGGAAATCGTGGCTTGATTGCAAAAATTAAGCTCCAAGACGAACTCGCAGAGCTCCATAATGAATTGGCAGCTCAAGAGGAAGAAATGGCTAGAATCAATACCAAATTGAATCATTTCTCAACAGAAAACTTAGACCTTGACTTACTTGATGAGGTTGCCCGTGAGAAGTTGGCATATATTCATATTAGCGAGATTATCATCCAATAAAGAGTGGATGGTAAGAGAATTAAATTAATTTCAGGCGGACATTACTTAGCTGCTTTGACCCAGTCCATAATTCCTGAAAAATTTAAAGATTATCTAAGACCTCTAATATAAGCTACCGCCCAAGCAAGACAGAAAAATAAGGCCCCAACAGAAATGATTGAAGGCCCGGTGGGAGTGTCGGTAAAATAAGATAACCCAACCCCTAAGATGACAGAAGTACACCCAAAAACTACAGACAATACAGCCATTGAAGACGGTTTTTTTGAAAAAGGCTTTGCCGTTGCGGCTGGGATTATAAGCAATCCTGAAATTAATAGAATCCCGATTAATTTTATAGATAAAGCCACTAATATCGCCAAGCTCAGATTGAGACCCCAAGTATACCACAGCGGATTGATTTTTGCCGCAAACGATAGTTCCTCACTTAAAGTAGCAATTAACAGCTTTTCCCATTGAGTAATGATAAAAGCTAATATCAATAACGAACCAACTCCTATCACTATTATATCTGTTGATGACACCGCTAGAATTTGGCCAAATAAGTAAGCCTCCAAATCAAGTGTTTGGGTTGGAACAAATGAAATAGATAAAAGCCCAATAGCAAGGGATGAGTGAGCTAAAATTCCTAAAACTGTATCAGAACTATACGTTCGGGTTGTCGTAATTGTGATACAAATTGCGGCAATAAATGCCATGACGAAAACACCAATAAACACAGAAATGTTCAAGGCAAGTGAGAACGCAATACCTAGTACTGCCGAGTGAGCAGTGGCATCGCCAAAATATGCAACTTTCCTCCACAAAACAAAACACCCAATTGGTCCAGCTACGAAGCAAACGGCAATTCCTGCGAAAACAGCTCTTAAAATAAAGTCATCAATCATGAAGATACCGTTCAATTTTTCTTATGCACAAATCAGATTTCTGGTGAAGTGGTTTAATAAATTACAGAGTCTAGCTTACCCAAATAAAGATACACTATTTGCAGTACTTTTGGGACTCATATCAAAAGGACTGGAACAGGAAAAAACCGTTCACTACCGAGCACCATTTCATATACAATTTACTATCAGCTCTCGGTTGAGCAGTTTCATCTGGTATATTCTTTGAACTAGAATCTGTGATAAATCTCTCATATTTTGACGGTGGACAATCTGGCCCACAGTATATTCATCACGATAGTGTTGCAAAAGTATAAGTTTCATCTTGATATATTTCCCCTGAAAACAGTGTTTGGGTATCTTTAAAGGCATCAAGTCAAATAGCAACTAGCTGTGATTATGAAAATATCTAGCTTGAATTGACAAAATTGTCAATTATGTAGGACTACACACCCATACAAAACATCATATTTTTCTGGTCAAAGTTATTTATTAGTTTAATGAGTTGCTATCATGAAGAAATTATTCAAGTTCAGTTTGGTTACTTTTCTGTTCTTTACGACAAGTGTATTAGCCCAAAATTCAATAAATGTTCTTTCTGATATTAAGCCTGTCAATTCCTTAGTTTTAATGATTATGGATGGTGTAGGTACGAGCGAACCTATTGTTAGCTCTGGGTCACCCCATGGGTTTCAACTCACCCCTTCCAAGGCAAAAAAAATAGCTGATGCAGATATAATCTTTTGGACGGGTCCAGAGATGGTTGTTGATTTGGATAACATAATCTCTGCATTATCTTCATCGGGTGTTACGGTGTCTTTATTGGAAGAAACTGAGAATTTGCTGCTACCTCGTCGTGAACTTGTTTCCTTTTTTGAAAATGCCGAATTAATGAGTGAACTTGAGAGTCGCAATAGCAACGACAGAAGCGATAGGGAAAACGGCAGCGATACCGACGACATGAGCCATGACCACGATCGCAATGATAGTGGAGACAGCAGCGATACCGACGACATGAGCCAGGACCACGACAGCAACGATAGTGGAGACAGCAGCGATACCGACGACATGAGCCAGGACCACGATCGCAACGATAGTGGAGACAGCAGCG